>Ga0256841_1000357_pt1 | contig 48828 bp, 66 predicted proteins | sample 356308metaG_FD_185971 | JGI IMG/M metagenome (GOLD analysis project Ga0256841, IMG submission 185971) | Hydrothermal vent microbial communities from Mid Atlantic Ridge, Atlantic Ocean - 356-308 | ecosystem: Environmental > Aquatic > Marine > Hydrothermal vents | place: Atlantic Ocean: Mid...
TGGATGGCGCACCATCGTGATCCCACGGACAGGGTGCGGAGCAGGAGAACTGTCCTGGGAAGATCAAGTTAGGCCCTGTCTCGATGGAATTCTGGATGACAGATTCTTGGCAACCACGAATTAACTAACTTTCTCTATGTTAAGGGCCTTTCAGGTCCTTAACTACGTGAGAAAGGGGGCTCAAGATGAAGGTAGTCGAAATAAAAGTGAACAAAGGAATAAGATATGTAGATTGTAAAGCAGAAGTTAAACTTGAAAATAACAATCTCGGGGTGGAAGTAGTTTACCCAGTCCAGGATGACAAGCATCTGACAATGCTAATGCGGAACAAATACTCTAACAGGGACGTGCCGCACCCTGACAAATTCCCAATCAGGGAGGCCATAGAAAGGGCATTAAAATGATTTGTACGTCTTACTTTTCTAATTTAAGAAGAGTCCAGGACAGCCAAATAATCCCTGTGAGTGTTGCGCAGGGGACACCGCGGGGGATCAAAATCCTTGAATATAAGGATCTTGCTCCCCCGTGGAGCCTTATCAAGCAGTACAAGAGAGATAAGAATGTGGACAACTACATAGCTAATTATAGCGAAGGGGTTTTGCGCGGTAAGAACCAATACAAGGTGTTGGGGGACCTCATTCTCCTGGCAGACGCCCAAAACATTGCCCTTATTTGCTTTGAAAAGCCAGGTTCTTTTTGTCATAGGCATTTAATTGCCGCCTGGTTAAATTCTATCTTGCCAAGGAAAGATTGGATTTATGAATTTGGAGAATAAGCATGAACGAACTATTGTTCAAACTACCATTGGCTCTTGCCATATGTTTGGCACCACTACCTTTTGTCATGCCTTTACTTTTCACTTGGTCGTCCCAAACTTCAAACCTGAATAAGTCAATCAGAATAATCCTATCCGTCATAATTGTTGTCTTCTTTATTTTTATAGGAAGACTTATTACCCCAATCTCATAACACCTCATAACAAAGGGAAGAACTATGCGCTCTGCAGAAAAATTAGTTGCAAAACACAACCTCGAAAAGAAGTGTTTGAAAGAGATTATTTACAATTATACACGAGGGTTCTCTATGCTAGCCCAAAGAGCGGGACTTGATCTTGATACACGTAAGTTGGATGACAACGCTTACCAATTCATTCCGGCGCCGGCTGACGAAGTATTGGAAACGTTGCTTAATGTCGAAAAGTTTTTGTATGACGAAGGAATACCCCAGCCACCAAATTTTCTCGATGCTGGCTGTGGTATCGGAAACGTATTACTTATTGCTTTGGCTGCAGGATATGAACCCGTGTCAGGAGTAGATCTTAATCCGGCCGCTATTGAAACGGCAAAAACATTATTATCTGCCACTGCAATAGGGCAGTACTTTAAACTTGACATTGGAAACATCCTGTCCTATGACAAATATAATAGCTTCGACGTAATTTATTATTACCATCCGTTAGGCAACCGTAGACTTCAGATTGAGTTTGAAAGGAAGGTGGAAAAGGAATGTAAGAAGGGGGGAATCATTGTCGCCGCACTGAAGGAGGACCTAGCAATTACGAAGAGGCATGATTTTACTCATCTACCAAAGCTTGAGGCCAGTGGCCTTCTTAAGGTTTTCAGAAAAAATGCATAATCATTCAGACGAAGAAGCAGAGAAAGCAAACTTTGTTTGTCAGAAACACGGTGTCCGCATGTGCGAAGAGTGCATACATTGCATGGATCCAAAATTGTATTGTAAGTACAGAGACTCTTGTATCATTTGGTTTCTAACTAAAAAGAAAGGAATAGACTAATGCTCTTTGATTTGTTGTTTAATCCAGCCGGAATAACCAGGCGCAGGCCATACCTTTGCGGCCGTTTTATCACATTCATCGGCATAGCTCTATCAGGGGTCGGCATGGTGAAGACAGGGACGCTCCGTCCCCCAATGAATCTTCCTTTTATTATGTTCGCCCTCTGGGTATATAGCGGTTGGGCATTAGATACGAAACGCCTCCGCGCGATGGCGAAGAACATATTTCTTAGTTCTGCGTTTGTCGCAGCATATTTGATTGCTGCGTTAATACACAACGTGTTGCTTTCAATAATAGTGGTAGTGTTTGGTGCCTTTTATTTTTATTGGCTCCAGAACGCGCCAACGAAGGAGTCCCTATGATAAAATCTCTGACTTTCTTGACAATGATTACAGCAATAACAGTCTATCCCAGGTACTTAAGTAGTGCCTCAGGAATAGTTTTTCGAGCCTACCGTCCACATACTGTTGTGGACGCTACTGTGATTAAAATTAAAAGCCCTTTCTTGAAAAGAAAAATAAGAGCTCTCGAAGAAGAGTTGTTGAAGGAACGGTTGAAGCAGGAAAGGGAGAAACTTTTTATCCTGAAATAGGGAGGGGAAGAATGTTTTATCACATGACGAAAGTGCAAACTATGAAAGTACTGATGCACGCTCCAAAGTTCTCAAAGCTGCTCTTAACAACACATATGGGCGCCAGGAGCATGAATATACTGCTGGGGAGTATGGACACCCTGCTGGCAGGAAGAGAGGATGAATTAATTATGGAGGTCGTTCCCCTACTCATCAGGCATGGAGTGCTTCAAAGCGACTCCCAAATGATTACTGCGGCGATCTACAGGGCGAAAGAAATAAGAAACGGTGTCCTAAAAACGCTGTTTATGTATGCCACGCGACTATGTAAAAGCGATATGGCTTTGGCCGCCAAGTTTGCAAAGGCATCCGTAATAAAATAAGGAGGACAACATGGAGATTAATAAAAGAATACTGATCGAACTAAAAAGACCAGGAAAAGACAAAGAGCGAGTTGAAGGAATAATTAGGGTGGACGTCTGGGAAGAAGGAGCACTTGTAATTGAACCTCCTACTCAAGTGTACAAGGTCAAGTTCTACCGGGAGCGTGGTGTATTCGGGATGTCGTCCATCCCAGACGAAAAGACGCCTCATTTCACGGTGTGGGAGCGTAATTCAATATCGATGGCTGTTAGTGCTTATTTTGAAGGCGGTGGTACAAAAGACATCTCCGTGGTTTTGTGGGAAGTTGGAGTAGAAAAGGCTTTCTATCTTTCCAGAGACAACACTCCTGTAAGGAAGGCTGTCACGAATAAGCAAGGTCAGATGCTCGTATACTATGAAAAAGAGGATGCGAAGAAGAAACAGAAACGCATGCAAGGCACGATTGTCAAAGAAGGTACCTTCTTTGTTAGTGATCTCTAAGTAAATAAGGAGATAAAATGTATAGCCACTTACAGACCAGAGCACAGGAAATATACGGAATAGTGAAGACACTCCTGTCTGACGATCGCCATGTGCCTCCGTTTGATGTATCGTTCGCACTTTACGATGCTGACGATGACAGCTATGAAGCGGCATACGAGGCGGCCCGCAAAGCGCCGCGTAAAGTACAATTTTTCAGGTCTAACATATGCTTCAGGCCGCTACACGATGGCAGTGCACGCGCGAGAACCTATATCTGGTACAAAGCAAACCTGCCCGGAGATAGAGTGAGGCGTCTTTCAATCCAGGAGCTTAAAAGATGGGTTGAAGTGACAAAGGAAATAGGACTCCTTCCCGAAACAGTGAGATACACCACTAATGGCTATCCAGGGCTACCAGTAGAGGACGGGGAACCAGGTATAGAGATTGTTCTTAACCTAAAGGCCCAGCCGGGCACCCTATCGTACTTCCATCTCACAGTCGTGCGCACCGCCAGGGAACACCCGCTCACAGTCAAACTTTTTTTCCACTGTATAGACAAGCGTATGGAACCCTTGCTAGCACTCGTGCTGGCTCATGCGTTTACCGTTTTTTCGCGCGGTCATTCGGCAGTGCCAACCGTGACACGGCCGTACATCTTTGGTGAGAAAGAAGAACCGGACGTGAGCTCTGTGTTTTACAATGCCTTGCGGCTGAAAGCTTTCCTTTCAAATCCTGAAAAGTTCTCATTGGCTAAGGAGTACACAACAAGCCCCCAACTGGGAAAGAGCTTAAACTCCATTAAGCTCGGCATCAAGGGTTGCGAGGCCGGTGGTCCCAAGAATTTGGCGAGCCTTCTTCATCCCTTAAGCCGTATCATTATGAGTATAGATGACGTGAGAGAGCAGGGGAGACTCTGGCAGGAATTACTGGAAATTGACAAGGAGCTTGGAAAGGCATGAACTATAGATTAAGGGAGGGACGAAGTGATAGGGCTTGAACACTTTTCAGATAAGTTCGTAAATACCGAGTTTCGACATTCCACACATCATAAAATTGACTACAGCGTGTACGTGGGCACCTCTGCAAGTATGTCTGCATATCACACTGCGAAGGAGCATAAAGAAATTGTAGATACTGCCTGCTTTGGGAGTTTATCTCCACACGCACATATGGAGACCTGCCCGTTTAAAACTTCGGTATTCATAGTTTATGAAGCCGTCCAAGAGACAGACAAGCCAACCAAATCATACCCAGTCTTAACCGACAGTGAGGGGCGAGCATGGACGGAGCTTTGCCGGCGCAATAAACTCCTTCCGAGAACTGCGAGGTGGCTTGCAGGTTCCCGCGAAAACCCCGGCAGACAAAAGATAATACTTAACCTGTCAACCACCTATATGTCGCTGGCCTACTTTTACCTTACGATGTGCAGGTATTTCAGGGAAGACCCAGGTATTGTGAGGGCGACTGTATACTTGGTGAATACAAAAAAAATAGACCCGTTCATCGCGCTTGTAATTGCGCACCAGGTCTGCACTGATTACGCGTCGCATTCGGTTCTGCCTTGCGTTAGAGGTTATTTCTCCCCAGAAAGACTATGTGTTGATCTATCAGCAGCGGCCAGCGTTTACGAGTTTGTAACCCACCCCTCCGAGTATTGTAAGAAAAGGTTTTATACTAGTTCCTACGCGGATCCGGAGTTACACGACACTCTCACTGGAATGTCCGTTGAGCCGCCAGTGAGAGTGGGAATCGAGATAGCAACTAGTTCCTTAGCCAAAGAGTTCGTCTACAGTGAGAACAGAGAGACACTGGCTGAAGAACTGAATAAGAGAGAGAATGAGTACAAAAAAGGGAGAAATTAAATGATGGATCAAATCGACGGACCGAGGCCTTTCTACGAACCCGTTCCGGAAAAAAAGAAAACGTTACGGCTAGAGGCAGGCTCTGAAACTGGAGGAATAGTAGTGGATGTCACCAGGAATGGACTGGTGATAAATGGCTACTATAAGGCTTTCCAGAAAAACACAAAGTATGCCAACACCCTGAGACCCGTTAAAATTGCCTGGCGGGAACTTGAGAAGGCAAAGGAAAGTATTCTTTCCCGTAAAGAGAAAAAGAAGAAAGTTATAGAGCCAGACAGGGTTGAGAATAGGGTAAGCCCGGAATATCTGGAAAGCCTCCCAGTGGTGACAATTAATAACTCGAAGTACTATATTGATGGCGATCGCCGTGAAAGGAGGCCTGTAAAAAATCCAGAAAGGGTTTTCAAATACTAATGTTTATCTTCGTTGTAGAAAAAGACACTATGCACCCGGCAGGAAAGTTTTTGTTTACCTGTCCGGGCTGTGGAAATAAGGATGTTTTCTTCCTTTATCAACAACACTCGGAATGCGTTGTGTGTGGTGAGCCCTTTCCAGACATGAAGAAGATTGCCACCACCCGTTCCACAGATTTGGACTACTTTTACAAGAAAGGTGCAAAATGAAAATCACTCACGAAAAATGCATGAATGGCGACAAAGGCGATAACTGCTCAAAACTGGACGATAACGGCAAATGTGTGGCCTACGCTAATCCGTCCTATTGGTGGGACCATGTAGGGCACTGCCCTCTGGCATCCCACGTCTCGATTGGCAAGACAACCCAGGAAAAGGTCCGTGTGGGTCAACAGAAGCAAAGAAAGAGAATCTAAAATGAAACCAATTGATTTCATTGTGTTTGATGGAGATAGCGAGCCAAACACAGCTGTAATTCAAGTTGCTAAAGCACTTAAGAAAGATCTTCTCATTGTGGCCGAAGACGGTGAGTACGAAGTGCTCTCCTATTATTACCACAATGGAAGAATGGTGCTGGAGATTGAAAGGAAGATGGCGTAAAAATGGACAAACGAAGTGGATTCGATATTGTAGCCTTAATGGTTGGCATTCCGTTATTATTATTTGGGTGGGCAGTCCTTTTGATCACCCAGATTTTGGTCAAAAAAGATGCTTAACACACTTGACAGGTAAGAAAGGAGATATTATGTTTAAGTTTGAAAAGACCAATGGTCAAAAAATAAGGGCATTCTTCAGGTATCAGTATAGCCTTGTGGCTGCGAATCCGAATAAGGCAAAAAGTCGGCCACACTCCAAGCCGGTATCGACCTTTTGTATTCTGGCGGACGATAAAAGCAAGCAAAAGCTAGCAGAGGCCGCCGCTTTTTGTTCTGAAAAGGACAGGTTCAGCTACTTTGTCGGCCGAAAGATTGCCTTATCCAGGGCACTGGAAGCCTTGAAGCTTAACAGAGAGGAGCGTAAAAACGCGTGGAAAAACTTTCTTGAAATGTAGTCTCAGCTTGCCCCAGTAGCTCAGTGGAATGAGAGCAACGGCCTTCTGTTGTAAAATGGGCCTTATGGTAGAAATGCCATGAGTGTAAGTGGTCAAATTCGGGGAAATCTAAAGAGAAGTGTTTTTCTCCATGACAATCCCGAGCGAAGCCCAGAATAGAATAAACAATCTCCTATACTAACAAGGTTGGTTTATTCGAGTGGGAACGTGTAGAGACTAGACGGCCACCACCTAAATCAGGTTGATATGGTGAAGGGATAGTCCAAGGAGTTGGGAAACTAACGCAAACTTGAAGCCGTAGGTCGCAGGTTCGAATCCTGCCTGGGGTACAAGGATTAAATACTAACAAGAAGGGAAAATGGTATGGATCATCGTCATTTGAAAACTGGAGAGGTATTGGATGTTGGAAGAGGCATTAAGAAAAACACCAAAGGATTTCTTAAGGAGATACACAAAGTGCCTGGTGGATGGATTTACGTTTTTCATTACTACGTCCACGGCTCCATTGATTCCGCCACATTATCATCAACTTTCGTTCCAGAACCAAAGGAGGCAAGCTAAATGAAAATTTTACAAGCATTGAAGAAGATCAAACACATCGATCGAAAAATTAAAAAACAGGCTGACAGGGTAGCAAAGTATTGCTCTGTCATACTAGAGCCAGGAGATGCACCGCCGCCCTATACGGAAGAGGATATTCGCAGGATGCTGCAAAGCATTACTGACCTGCTCACCGACAAATGTCTTATCCGCGCCGCACTCCACAGAACAAATGTAAACACCGCGGTTGAATTTCAAGGGCAAAAGAAGAGCATAGATGAGCTCCTGCTTCTCCAAAATGTGTTTCTTCCGATTTACAAAAACGTGCTGGCATCCATGCGTCGAAAAGAAAAACAGGGCGCGTACAGGAATTACTCTAAGGAAGCGAAAGTCGTTCTGCATTACAGCCCTGCAGAACGAGACAAACACATAGAGGAAATTGAGAACGTTCTGGAAGAATTAAACGACATTCTCGATAATGCAAACATCGAAACAGATGTCATCGGTTTAAAGTAATCCTTTGTATGCTTTGCATGCCCGGTGTATTAAAAATCGAAAAAAGTTGGCAATTACTATGATGGCTGGACTACCAGCAAGTGCCTGGACAATGGACAATGGTTAATGTTCAGTGGCTATTGGTTAGTCTCACAAATGAAAATCCTAAATGAGGTTGCGGGTTTTTATTGCCAACTCCCCTTCGGTCCTGTTTAGGCTGCCGGGCGTGCAAAACAACATAATGTAAATGCGGAAAGGGATAAGAAATGAAAACAATAGAAAAGACCATTAAAGAGAAGGGGGAGCTGTGACGATTGTAAAAAGAGGACAGATACTCATCATAGAAGAAAATGCCAGATTAAATGCCCTTTCACTCGCAGTTATGTGTCCGCCGACTCTTTTCCTTATGCTCTCGTCCTTTTATCCGATTTTTAAAAATACATTCAATTTCATTAGTGTACTTTATGCACTATGTTATGTTCTACTCACTTTTGTCGTTCGCTCAGATTACAGAAACGGGGTAAAATGGACGAAAGTTGACAAACCGGCTATTAAGCCAGTACATGTGCTCATGTTATTATTCTTTCCTGCCATGATACTCACAACGGCCACACTGAATACCGGCTATTACATCATTCCATCGTGTTGGGTTATCAGCTGGGCATGTCACAGGGTTATAATAACAGTAATAAAAAATAATACGATTCAGGCTGCAAAGGAGTAGAAAATGAAAACGTTAGAAGATGCTATTAAGGAGCGGGATGAATTTTTGAAAGAACACCCAGAGCTCCAAGGACTTCAAGATGAGATTGATGAAGTCTTGTCGAAAACCCCAGAAAAGATGCGCCTAGACACTATCGGGATGATGATGACCGGGAAGGCTTCAAAGCTGGGCAAAGAACTCTTCAAGCTTCAGAGAATACTTGAAGGAAAATAGTAACCACGTCTCAGAGGGCGGAAAACACATGAAAGTACTCAACACCATAATGAATCCGAATCTAAGTATTATTGTTCCAGGCCGTTGCAATGAACATTGCAATTTCTGCTTCTGGAAGCGAGATCCTGACGAAGTAAAAGACGTGGATGTCTATACCGCCGCACTTGACAAAACTTTGAGCTCCCTCACAGAACAGTTTACCCAAATCTCTATCACCGGCGGAGAACCGACCATTAGTCCCTATTTCAAGCCGATACTGGACATATTGAGCAGTCATCGGGACCAATTCAAGAAGGTAGTGCTGACTACAAATGGATCAGTACCAAAAAAATGCAACCCAGCTGACTACCTTGAAAACCTGGTCTTAGACATAGACGGCGTCGTAGACTATGTAAACATAAGTGTTCATCACTATGATGCCGCCTACAACAATTTTATTTTCAAGGGGGAGCGCGGCACCGCAAGACCTAGCATTCAGCACTCTACCACAAACCTTGCACTCTTTAACAAGTTGTTAAACAAGTCTGGAGTGCCTTCAAACGCCAACTGCGTGCTTACGGACACACTGCTGTTCACAGAGACACTACTTAATGCGGACATTAAATGCAGGGGGCCGAAAGGGAACATCTTAAAGTACATAAGTAATATGAAAGACTACGGGTTTTCAAGTATCACGTTTAGAAAGCCACACACCTGTAATAGCGGCCTAGAGCCGTCCCTTGTAGAGGGGGAATTCTCTGATTATAAAGTGATTGGGGAATCAAGATGTCCGGTATGTGTAGCAAAAACGCAGATCATCGAGGGGATGTACATCACCTGGAAAAGATCTATAGTAGAGCCGTCCGAAGAACTGGAAAACCTGATTTATGAATTAATAATACACCCAGACGGCAAGGTTTATGCCGACTGGTCAAAAAACATCGAAGTAATCATTTAAAAGGGGATAACATGACAAATAAAGAGATGCTGAAATACTTGATGAAGAAGATGGAGACCATCGATGAGCGACTGTCTCGGCTCGAAAAAGGCTCGCCCGCAAAACGAAAACGCCCAGCAAAATCAAAACGGGTTGCAAAGTCAAAGCGAAAGGTGCGCCTTGGTGCAGCCACGTCAAATCCTGCAAATGTCCTGCGGCATCAGGACCAAGTTCTGGAAACTGCTAAAAACCGGAATAAGTTCTGATAGGGTTATAATAGAGCTTGACAGGCAAGCCTTATTGTAGCCAAGAGACCCTGAAATAGTCTATTATAAAATGTTGATTAAGTCTTTCAAAAATGATGCAAAAGGAGGCCTGAACTCATGTTAATCTTGTCATTAATCGTAGCCATTCCTATAATCATAGGAGTTTTATGGACTTTAGATGAATCTGGTGTTCCGTGGTATAACAACCTTTTGCCTACATTTATTGGCGGTGCCATTTTAGCCTCTATTATCTGGGCCGGGATAGCAATGTCTTCCTACAATACATACCTTACAGACCGAGCGTTCTTTACTACAACGAACAGACAATACAAGGACGCGATCGTTGTATACAGTGACAGGGTTGCGTTAAACTATAAAATGATGCAAAGCGTGTTTACTGATTTCACCGGCAAAATGTACGCCAAAGAAGTTTCATCCACGATTAAACAGTTCAGGAATGCCTTAATAAGGTACAACACGTCGATAGTAACAAAGAGGGCTATGCATAAAAACTGGTTTTTCAAAGGCCTTATTGTTCAGCCAGACTACGACATGAAAGTTATCGAACTGACACTAAAGTAAGGAGGCATAACAAATGGCCAGAAAAATGGTGAAACTCATTAGTCCGACTGGAAAAGTACATCTTGCATTGGTCTATAAGGGTGAAAAAAACACCCCCTTACATGACCCATTGTGTAATTCAAGGACTTGGCAGGGAGATGTGTGGGGCAAAGATTGGCCCGAATGCAACGACGATAAAGAAATCACATGTCAGTCATGTCTTAAGGTGCTGGCAAAAATGCAGCCAGAAAGAATGACACAAAAAGAGATAGAGACCTTGTTGCTGGCACAGGGTGAAGATTATTATCGTGACCAAAAGCGGCGTGCCTGGAATTTTAAAAAGCTCGCTACAAGATGTGAGCACAGAACAAGGTTGTGGGTATGCAACCACTACGCCCACAAGGACCGTGTATACTGTGCCCAAGTTAATTGCCCTTTCTATAGAGGAGAATAACATGAAGAAGCCAATGAAAATCTGTATAAACCTGGACAATCTGGAAAATCTTTCGCCAGAAGAGGCCGAGCGGGAAGTAAGGCAGTACAATACTACCATGGAGCAGTTCCGTAGTGCTATGGCGCAGCCATTTGCTATAAAAGGTGCTCTTATGCCGGACGCACACCCTGGGTATGCTATGCCAATTGGAGGGGTTGTAGCAACGGATGGTGTGATTGTACCAGCATGGGTAGGGTATGACATCGGATGCGGGGTTAGTGCAACCAAGTTTACAGTTCACGAAGACACTTTTTTCAAACCAGACGTTCTTGAAGGAATAAAGGAACGGATAAAAGAAAGAGTACCACTTGGTTTTAAACACGCTCCAGAACCTGTACGATGGCTTGACTATGAAGAAATCCCCAAAACAAAAGTTGTTTCAGACCAATTTGAAAACGGAGACGGGTTTCATCAACTCGGAACGCTGGGCGGCGGAAACCACTTCATCGAGATAGGTAAAGATGAAGAAGGTGCCCTGTGGATAGTGGTTCATTCTGGTTCAAGAAACGTCGGTCACAAAACAGCACAGCATTATATGCGACTGGCTGCTAATTCAAAGAAAGCAAAAGAAGGGCATTTTGCGTTGCTGGAAAACTCAGAAGAAGGTCAGAACTACATCAAAGACATGACCTTTTGTTTAAGGTTTGCTTTGTTTAATCGGACTTTGATCACAATGGGAGTGGTCGCAGCCGTAGCAGATATGTGCCTCCCGATAGACGGCCCAAGAAATCCGCCATTAGAGTTGGACATAGTCAACATGATAAACCGCAACCACAACCACGCAGATAAAAAAGGCGGTTTGTGGATTCACCGTAAGGGTGCAACACATGCTGAAGAAGGTATGCTTGGTGTGATCCCTGGAAATATGCGAGACGGTAGTTACATAGTAAAAGGGAAGGGTAACGAGGAGTTCTTGTGCTCCAGTTCTCATGGTGCTGGTCGTGCTTACGGCCGGAAAGAAGCCAAGGAAGTGCTCTCCATGGATTCCTTCAAAAAAGACATGGCAGGTATTGTAGCTGATGTTACGGAAGGGCACCTTGATGAAAGTCCTGAGGCATACAAAAACTTCAATGCCGTAATGGAAGCCCAGTCTGAAGCGGTGGAGCTGGTCCATCACATCAAACCGATAATAAACGTGAAGGGGTAAGATAAATGAAAGAATGGAGAGATGAGTTAGCAAAAAAATACCCAACATTATACAAACGGTATAAAGGAGACCCAAAAATAACCACAATGGCCTGGGGCTTTGCCGTCGGTGATGGGTGGAAAGGGATATTGGAAAAACTATCCAGTAAAATTTCAGAAATCGACAAGCGTGGATATGTAGTAGTAGATCAAGTTAAGGAAAAATTTGGTGGATTGCGCTACTATTTTCATGTAGAAGGTAAAAATGAAGATGAGGGTCTCGCTTTGTACAATAAAGTGGAGCTTTTAGTTGCCGATGCTGAGAGAGAATCGGAAGAAACCTGCGAAAAGTGTGGGCAGCCAGGAAAACTCATTACTGGTCCTTTTGGCTGGATACGGGTTCTTTGTGATGAATGCCAAAAGGAGATTAAGGAATAGGCTTTGGAGATAATGTCACGTATGAAAAAATAATGGATGTACTTCTTGTAAACATTGGCGCAAGATTTTGGAACTATACGGAGCGACGTAAGTCTGTGAATTCTGCTTTACGTGCCACTCCTTAAATTTAGTGATTATATTATCAGTCAAGGAGACAAAATGACTAACATTGAACACTCTATGACGATAGGAGACGAAGAGAAGCCGGCGGGTGTAAAGCCAAAAATAGACCCCAAGACAAACAAGTTTCTCTTCAAAAGAACAGCAGCAGGTGAAAAGGTAAGGACTTTGGTGGAAATGAAAGGAGATGAAGTGATTCGTGAAGGGGTAGATGCGGCTTATCGGTATCTTAATGGTAAGCGAAATGGATTAACAGGCATGCCTCTCTCATCGTCTCTCAACACCGGTCTTCAGTACATCATTTTCCCCTTGGCAGCCGCAGGTGCAATTGGCGTGGCTGTCTTCATCCTCAAGTTGCTGTATCCCGCCCTTTTCTAAATAAGAAAACAGCTATTAACCATAAAAAGTGGAGCCAAATACAATGCGCTCAAAAGTCGTATTACTTGTGATAGCCGTATGTCTATTACTGACAGGCTGTACCATACGCCCTAAAATTTATGTGGACGGCCAGCCAGCTCTGGACAACGTTGTGTATGGAGAAAACTCAAATGGAATCAGGTTCAAAGGAATCTTCTTCAGAACCTTTGTAGTCACGGAAGGAGATGAAGAGCTTGTCACACCCGAATACCTAAATCCGATTAAATCATTAATGCTCCCAGCAAATACACGGGATCTAAAAGCGGACATAGTGGTAATCAACAGGTACAAGCACTTCTACAACGTGACTACAGTTCTGGTTAAACGGTGGGACAATGTGTCAGCTGAAGAGCGTCTTCACGTTTACAGTGGGCACCTGTCCTACAAACGGTTTCAATTTAACCTGCCAACAAAATTGAAAGGAGGTGAGGTGGAAGAGTTTCGTGTTAACTTCACGGACAGAAAAGGAAATTTGATTTTTACTACTTTTCATCTACGTTATCAAATTAACACCGTTCCAACTCATTTAGGCAAGGGTAAGTAGTACAAAGCATTATTCAAAATGATAAAGTCGCACAATTCAAAACGATAAAAAGGAGATTTATTATGAAGAAACTGTTCATCATCGCAATTTCGTTTTTCGCGCTGTCTGCCTTTGCAGGCTTGACGAATGCCGAAGCAACCAACTTTCACCCTAACTTCACCTATGCCACCCATAACCAGGTTCAGCATCAGAACGCCTTTGCGGCCTTCGGGTACGGTACGGGTTTTGGCGTCCAGTACTCCGCTGAGAAGGGTACTTCCTATGGGATCGCCTATGGCCGCCACGCCACGGCCATGACCGAGTTTGGTCAGGACCAGGAGATCCGCAATGGTGTTCACCTGGGCTACGGTGGGAACACTACTAACTTCCGGGGCGTCACCTTCATGAGTCAGTACACCAAGGGCAAGGCCAAAAACTACGGCTCCTTTGGTAGCAAGAGCACTCAGTTCGCGGGCCAGGGTTTTTATGCCACCCGTGATTGGCAGGCTCGCAGCATGACTACTGCCACTGGACAGCTGGGTTTCCAGCACATTACTGGTCGGACTAATGGTAAAGCCAAGGTCAAATCCAATGAAAGCCTCGGAGTGTACGGAGACTATGATCGTGTTGCAAACCACGGAAATAGTTACATTCACCAGTGGGGCGGCGGATATATCGACATGTACATCAAGGGTAAAGCCAAATCTGGCTATTGCGGCCGCGATTCCTATGACAAGCGCGCCTTTGCTGCTCAGGGTAACATTACCAAGACTACCAATGACGGCTACGCCAGAACCATGCGCTCCAGCCAGAAAACTGGCGCGATGTATGTCGGCGATGGTGCCGTTGAAATGCGTCAGAACCACGCTTACGAGCAGGGCGTGAGCACCGGCAATGCCTATCAGCACCAGTGGGGTCAGACGGAAACCCATATTCGTTCCGGGCATATGCCGCGGCCGTAATAATCTGGTAAGCAGCCAAAGTACCGTGCACGCCTAAGGGCAGTGTGATAAGTTACACTGCCCTTTTCTTTCATAGCAAACTTTTTGTAGTAAACTTCAAATTTCCAAGGAGGATTAATCTCATGAAGAAACTCATTATTCTTTTCAGTATCGCTTTAACCATTTTCGCATTTTCGGCCGTGCCCGAAACCTTCGCTGGTGTTGCCAGCGCAACAGCCAATCAGGTTCAGAACCAGTCCAATGTTAATGCAGGCGTTGGCAGTTCCGTTGTTCGCACGTCTACCAACCAGAGCCAGGGCCAAGGGCAGGGTCAGACAGCCGTTGGTGTTGGCGGTTCCGGTGGAAACTCCACCATTGGTATTGGGGATCAGTCATTCAGCCCCGATGCCAGTTTTCAGATCAAAGACTCTTTTAATGGCGGCGTGAACCGTCAGTTCGCTATTCCTGGACAGATCGTATACCCAATCGCCCCTTCATACTTTGGTGCCCCCACTCCCGGTAATCAGTTTGTGCCGCTGGCAAAATTGACTCAGTACACTACATCCTGGAATATGAGCAAGATTAAGCACATTCTTGACGATGAAGGCTGGGGTGGCAAAGACGTTGAATCCAGGGCCTACGTTGATCGCGGCTCCGTCAGTACCCCCGCAGACAAGGTTATTGTCACCGCAACAAAACCCAAGAATGCTGTCAGTGTGGAAGAGGTTGGCCTTGTAACAGTGGCTATTACCAACGATAAAGGGCTTTCCATTGACGCCTTTGCCACTACCCTTGCCGAGGCCTCAGAGCTCGTCGATACTTCGGATGGCTCCATTGCCGTGGTTCAGTTCTTAGCCGAAGGCGTGCTTCGCAAGATGGAAGCCACAGGCTGGGGTATTGGGTTATCCTTTACCGGCGCCACAATGAGCTCCGGTCAGAACTTGGGTACGGTTAGCACTGGCGGCACTGGCTGGTCTACGGGTAGCGCGGGTTATATGGATCACCCGTGGCTGCAGGCCTTGGTTCTCAAGGTTAAAGTACCGGAAGGTGCAAAAGTCATGTTTGAAACTCCCAAGGCTCCGCGAGATCCTGCCATCGAGAAAAAGGTAAAAGAGCTTAGCTCGAAAGTGGATCACCTTCAGAGGGTCTTCAGCAAGAAAATGGTTATCGAAAAGGTGCACAGTAAGCAGTAAGGTAACCAGTAAAACAGATTAAAGGCAAGGGTGGAAAGTGCCCTCCACCCTTGCTTTTTTAATGTCCAACGGAGGGGATTTATGGAAATAAAAATTCAAAGATGGTACCCACACACAACCATCACGTCAGTTGGCACATTCTTTGAGACTCAAAAAGAAGACCTACTCACCTGCGTGAGGAAAACTCTGGCAAAGGATCGCCAATCAGCACAGTTGATTAGGGCTGAGATAACCCTCGGTGAGGGGTGGAGGAAGGGAAATGCTACAGGAACTTGATGTCGATGTAGGGGACGCCCTTATAGAGATACCGAAAAGCTGGAAAGAAATTGTCGAAAACTGCTTAACAGCGCTTATCGAGATGTGCCAGGAAAACATAGAAATTTATTCAGTTCAAAAAATCGGTAACAAGCTGTCCATCATCTATGACATCTCTGGTTATCAGGGGATGCGAGACTACGTAAATGAGGAAATCCACTACGCGAATGGAGAAATAAAGCGATTAGAGGCAGGCAAACCAGATAAAGATAAAGAAACAGGCTATGGCACCTGCGACATATGTAAGCACGAGTTTATAGCTTCCGCACTGAGGCAGTTTAAGAATAAGACCTATTGTCGTAAGTGCGTAATGGAAGAAAGCCCGCCTAAGCTAGTAATTCTGAAGAGAAAAAATACTTATGTAGCGAACAGACATAAGATAAACATAAAATCACTAAAGGTCGAGGATTTGCTATGTTGCGGATGGTCGCCAGTGAAACGCACTGTTTACACTGCAGGCCATGCTGCAGGCGTTGAGGTCATGCTTTTTAAGTGGCGAGGCGAAAAGAAATGCCGATTTTTCCAGAAAAATCAGGAGGAACTCTACCCACTTCAATGGGTATCATGTTCTTGGCAAATTGCATGTCCGTTAACAGCATAGTTCCTCGGAGGAGGAAGCTATGACTAAAGAGAGAACAACCGCGATTTTTTTAGCGGCAATGGCAGTAGTTATATTGATCCTTGCAGGGCTAGTAATTGAGGCAAGAACTGAAATTTCGATCCTGCGGGAACACATTGTAAACATGAACAAAAATCTTGCCATTATGAAAGTGCAGCTGGACGTGATAAGTAAGCGGGCGCTTCAGCCCGTGTCCCAGGTGCCTAAGGGAAAGGTTGTTATGGCAAGGGAAGAATGTCTTCCACAGAAGGCGCCTGAAAAGAAAGGCATTTCAACTGAAGAAGTAATTAAGAGATTCATTGAGAAGAGGTACCACCGTGTTCCGGATCTGCGGGCAAGGCTTATTGCAAAGAATGTCCAAAAGGTAGCCGTAGAAGAGGATGTGCCCATGGACATATTGATTGCCATAATGGATAAAGAAAGTAATTTCAACCCGGCGGCAACCTCGTCAGCAGGAGCAACGGGGCTTATGCAGGTGATGCCTTTTTGGGCAAATCATATTCCCTTTATACATGATGCTGGGGAACTCAACTCAATTTATAAGGGGATGAGGGCCGGAGCATATATTCTATCTAAAAACTTGAAAAGAGCACACCAAGACATACGAAAAGCTCTGGCCTTCTACAGGGGAGCTGACAACAAAGATTATGTTTGTAAGGTTTTGGCACTGGCGGAAGAGTTTAACTGCTTCAAAAAGAGACTTCAATCTACACACTTCAAGGATCATGGCAAGAGTATGTTGCTCAGCATGAATGGCTTCGGGTCTGCTAGCTTCGATTCGCTAAGTGACTACCCAGACACCCCTACTTCGGGGTTCAACAGTTTCGGTCCTATGCAGGGCGAACAATTTGGCGGATTTACGGGGTAAAAATGAAATTACAGGACTACATAAAAGAATTCAGTGACATAGAGTGCGCTAACATGTTCTTGAGGGAGAAAGTCGGTATGCGCATCAGAAAGTTTCCGTTGAGCACTGGGAATTTGTACTCCTATGAAGTCCCGGAATTCAAGAGCTTTTTTCTCGATCCTTCTGCTGAAATAGTCTATGCAGGCAGAAGAAACTACCCAGTATTCCGGCGGGAGTATGTTACGGGAATATGCTGGCAAGAGGCCTTCTTAGAAGAAGCCCTTTCTGGAATTTCCGTGCTTATTTATAATTATAATGGAAGCATTTTCATGGGAACTCCTGAAAGCCCGTCTGGGGAAGCGCTGGTTCCTGGGAAAGTAATCAACTACTCCCTGATGGTAAAAAGAGTGTTGGTAAGAGCCTTGAAGAAACGGGCGATAAAAAATGAGAAAAACACCATTTCAAAATGCGTGGAACTTTTCAAGCCCGACCTTTTTTATCATATGCTGTACATACCAAAAGAAGAAGAACTCTATTTAATCTCAGTAGTAAAGAAGGACGGTCTTCGAGAGCTGCCCTACCAGGAACTAAGGCAAATCGCAGCGTCTCTCGGTGTGCTTCTACCAAGGACCAAGAAATTAACAAGTAATACACTTTTTGAGCAAGTCGCGGGTAGTTGGGTGTTAAAAACAACAGAAAAGCTTTACAGGGAAAACATTCCTGAAGCATCAAACAAGAAAATTTACCTGCGTGATAACCATAGCAGGTTTAAAATAGTATAAAGAGAGGAGAGTCAGGGGGTGGAGAGAGAGATGGAAAAAGTAGTTTACAAAGCAGTGCCGAAGAACAAAAAATTAAACGAAATCTACCAGAAAGTGGCCGTTGAGTTCGCGTTTGCTCGTCGTGTGGGAGAAAACAAATTTGAGCAAGTGCACACATTTGTTTTGTGCAGAGACTTTCTGCATGATGTGCTCAGAGGCGTTGTCACGGGTGAAGCTATTTACATTTACGGGTTCAAATATTTCCCACGGCAGCAGCGGTTTGACGCTACCAAGACTTATCTCCTGTTCAAATTTCCAGCAGCCATAAAGGAATACCAGGAACACCTTGAACGCGTAATGCATTTAACGGGCATTTTCGAAAAGAAATTGAGAATTAAAAGAAGCAAACTGTATGCCACTCAGAGAGAAAATGTATTTCTGATAGTAGGATCGAGAAGTTGGATTAGCTCACCAGCAATGATTTCGTTATTCAGTTTTCTGATCAGGCTGGGGGTAGGCCTTCCCAAACACTCAGCAGTGAGCACAAAAACGGCTGAAAGTAAGACCTTTTCAGAACTAATGACCGCCTGGAAGAACGTGAAAGCAACACCAACGGTGGCAAGGGATATAAAGCGCTTGCCAATACTATCCCCAAATCTGGGATACATTCTATCCCACCGAAAGAAGTTGGGTCTGACGTTGCGTGGCCAGGTGAACAGAACCACAGAGATCTATGCCTACCACAACCTCTCGGGAATACTGTCTATAGCAAAGCAAGTGAACAGGGAAAGAAAATAAGAAAGATAGAGGAGGAGTAATGCGTGATGGCTAAAGAAAGATTTTCAATCGGAACTGACCCCGAATTTTTCCTGCGGGACAAAGAGTCTGGCAGACTTGTCTCGGCTATTCCATATGTAAAAGGAACAAAGAACGCCCCTGTTAGTCTTCCGTCAGGTGCTCAAGTCCAACACGACAATGTGGCCCTTGAGTTTGCTACGCTGCCGGCAAAGGATGGTGAAGACTTTGTTCAGAAAATAAGACGGGCCTTCATGGACATCGCCAAAATTCTGCCTGAACATTTGGAGTTGGATGTCAATCCAGCAGCAACCTTCGAAAAAGATCAGTTGGATCATCCGGAGGCCAAAGCATTTGGGTGCAGCCCTGACTACGATGCCTGGGAATTACAAGTTAATGAGCCTCCCGAAGCAGACGAAACGGACGGATTCCGGTCGTGCGGTGGGCACATCCATGTCGGGTTTGTTGAAGGTGATGGCAACGATTTTCTGGACGATCTTGTGGGGAAAGTACAAACAGTCAGAATGATGGACATGTTTCACGGAATTGTCTCCACTATTCTGGACAATTCAGAAGAGGCAGTAGCCAGGAGGCGGCTGTATGGCAAGGCGGGCTGCCACCGCCCCACCGAGTATGGGGTAGAGTACAGAACCCTGAGTAACTTTTGGCTGAAGAGTCCCACCTTAGTAATGTTGATGGACTCACTGACTTCAGATGTCCTCAGAATAATGAGAGGGCTTTCAGAAGAACAGCTGAAGGATCTGGATAGCCCTCTTCCAATATTCGAGGAAGTGGGTGAGAACATCCCAGAAATAATCAATACTGGAAACAGTAATCGGGCTACGAGTGTGTTGGAGAAAATAAAGAAATACATGTCGGACCAGACGTTGGATTTCCTGGAGACCTGTATGTCGAAAAACACCTTGGAGATTTCCAAGGAATGGGGGTTATAATCATGAAGCAAAAAATAGCAATTGCGAGCTGGGTAGATGGGGATGCGCTGCATCTCAACAAGGCTTACATAAAGTATGTGGCAGGAAGTGGTTATCAGCCAGTGCTCGTCACACAATACAACGCCGATGCGCTCGAAGACCGCGACATCATCGGATTACTGATTCCTGGAGGCATCGATTTGGATCCCATCCACTATGGCGAAACCAATGTGGCATCCTACGGCACAGTCCCAGAGCGGGATGCTTTCGAAAGGCGTCTTTTATTTGAAGCAGCGGAGACACTCCATAAACCCGTATTCGGAATCTGCAGAGGCTTTCAGCTCATTATCCGTGAGTTTTTAACCTGCTTTCCGGACGCACACAGAGATATTGTTTTCTATCAGCACATAAATGGGCACTCGAAAGCAAGCACCCTCAAAATCTCTCGCCAGCAGCCTTCGCATTTTGTAACCGGCTTAAACACCCTCTGGGAGAAAGACAGCCAAGAAGTTATTTCTTCGGAGTACGCTGTCAACAGCATGCACCACCAAGCAGCTGTGTTAAAGAAGGTCCTAAAATTTACCAGTCAGGAAGAGTTAACAGGTGGCCTGTCTATCTTGGCGGCCACGGAGGAGGGACTACCTACGGAATTGAAAAAGGGAGCAGTCATAATTGAGGCAGTCTCTTGGAAACTTAATGGGACAGAAGTAGTCGGAGTTCAGTGGCACCCAGAAGAAATGCTGGACTATTCTTTACTGCGCAACCACTTTGGTGGTGCCAAAGGGGAGAAAAAAGTTGGCACTTACATGGAGGTATAGGATAGAGTTTCCGCCTAGAAAAGAGGGCGGTTCAGAGGAGTACATGGTGTCCTTTATAACCAAGAAGGAGGTTATGGAAACCATGAAAGATTGGCGGCTAGATAAGGCAAAACAGCATAAACTGCGACCGATAGGGGCTGCCATCTATGAAACAATTCGGAAAGTCTCATGTAAGAGAGAAAAAGTCTTCAAGCGATTGACAATCCTTCTCTGAAAGGAGAATTGTAATGCAAGCTTTAACCAGAACATACAGGCCGGATGTCCTACCAAAAATATACGACCGTTTTGGGCCTGTGGCAAACTGTCTAACCCTCTCATCCTTTTTTTACGGCGGCGCCGTGAGAGACAGCCTTGCTGGTGTCCCTCTTGTGGGCGATCTAGATGTGTGTGTTGCTGATACAGGTGCTGAGGTTTCTGCATTACTCAGACGCATCTACGAGGGTACTGCCAATGAGTGGCATATGACAGAGAGAGCTCAGGCAAATAATCCCTACAATCATAACCCCGCAATCTCTAGAGTGATCGAATGTACCAATAACTCAGGGCTAGGTATGCACATAGTTAAGGGGCAGGCGAATGCTTTTGATAAAACACCACGCTCGGCCCCGGCACGTGCTTTACTTATCCCAAAAACAGTCGATATCGTTTGTTGTGGGGTAGCTATTGACTGCTGGGGGTTTGTGTACGAGCTTATACCGGGAGCAATACGTGATTGCCATGAACGTCTAATCAGGGTGATAAAAGTGCATGCCACACCCGCCACGCCCGCAAGGGTGGAAAAATTACGTTTACGCGGGTATAAGATTCCTGATGACTACGTGGCCTTAATTAAGGGGGTGAGTTTGTGATACCAGAGAAAAAGATAAACATTGGGTCTGCAGATCTTTTATACCGCGGGAGGTCTCCCCGTATGATGCTCGCACGGGATCGGGGCCGTTATGTCGAGGCAATCTCCAGGGCCGTATCCTGCAGAGAAATCTTCTACGATTTATTAAGAAAGTACTTCAGTGGAAATGAAGTTGAAGGAGAATACTCTGACTCTGTAGATGAGAATACCACCCGTTTAATCTGGACTATCCCTTACGGAGCGACAAATGGAAACAGGCAAGAGGAGAAAGAAATCCTCTACGCCCTGAAGGGGTTTCTGAACAACATCGAAAGAAAGTATAAGTGGAAAAGAACAAGACTTTACATAAATTCTTCCGAAACTCCGCGTGCGTTCTATGTATGGGGCTCAAAAATGTGGCAGCGCCCTATTTTTATACACTACTATCTGCTTTTGATCCGGCTGTTTGCTGCTGGCAAAACAGGCATTATAGAAAAACCACGAGCAATAAAAACCATGGACGACTTGTTCTCGGCTTTGAGAAATGGTGCCATCATCAGGGGTCCAGACAAACCTTCTACCGTAGAAGCAGACCTCAGATTTCTAGAGCCCCTATTTCGTAAGCGACATATTTTCAGATTCAAAAACGCCAAGGATGTATGGAAGAACGTACGCTATGGTCCCAGAGACCTTCGCAAGAATAGCTCCAACCAGCCGGATCCTCCCAACCCCTCAGATCTTGCGGAGCTTAAAAGAAAATTGCTCGGGCATAATCCCAACTATTCAAATCCTTCGGATCTTGAAGAAGCGCTGCTCTGGCACAGCTGCAACCAGTCAGCTTTTTCGAACCTTGAACAAAGACTATTAAAGGAGGTATTTAATGGATAAAACCGTAGGTATTTTTGTTTACGGGACGCTGAAAGTAGGCAATCATTTTGCAAAAAACTTTGATGCGTTGCGGCTGGCTTCCTTGCCTGGGAAGATTAAAGGCACGCTCTACAGAGGTCCCTTCTTTCCAATGTTAAAATGTGATGGAGCGCATGATGTTGAAGGAGAGCTGCATACCTACAAACGACCATCAGAAGTGCTGGCAATGATGGATAGGATTGAGGGATATGAAGAAGGCAGAAAAGAAGGCAATTTCTATGTTCGCAAAAAGGTAGAAGTAACTCTTGAAAACGGCCGCAAAGAAAAGGCCTTTGTATATGAATTTAACGAATCGGTTGAAAATGCAGAGGCTATTCCATCTGGCAGGTGGGACTAACAATAAATAGAAAGAAGAAAGGAGCACTAAAATGGCAAAGACAGCGTTCAAAATTGTTGGAATCCAGGACGTACGCGGAGACAATTATGTTGTGGGGCAAGAAATTGAAAATCTCGGCCCCATAACAAAGATTCTGTACAACAGACCAGACAATCCGTACAATAAAGGGTTTCAGCTGTCCGGCGCAAGTTACACCGTCTTCACGGATGATGCGACCGTTCGCATTCTCATCCGGCAAGAAGCCGTCCTGAAAGTAATAGTTCTCAGGGAAGAGGTTGCGGCCAATCCAGAAGAGGAGGTAGCTCTTGCTGAATAATGATTTGAACAATACTACAGAAAGGGGTGCTGACAACATGAAATTCGTATTGGTACTATGTGAAAGCTATTCAGTAGCACTCAAAAACGTGAAGTTGAAACCGACAACTGATGTCGGTTTCTTTATGGACAACCCTACCCTATTCGATCTCGTGATGTTTACTGGCGGTGAAGATGTCTCCCCAGAATTGTACGGGGACACTTCCCCAAAAATGCTCTGTGGCTATAACCTTGACCGCGACAAACGCGAGGCAAGGATCTATCAGGTAGCCCTGAAGTATGGCATTAAAATGACTGGCATTTGTCGTGGTATCCAATTTCTAAACGTGATGAATGGCGGAAAAATGATGCATCACATAACAAACCATGCGGGAACAATTCACTCCATGACCACAGTCTGGGGAGAAACGGTGCTGGTAAATTCGACGCACCACCAAATGTGTATTCCAGGACCAGGTGGGGTGGTAGTAGGCTGGTCGGAGCCAATTTCCTCAGTTTATATAGGGGAAGGTGATGAAAAGGTGGACTACCACGGAAAAGAAGTGGAGGCAATAGTCTACCCTGGCACCAACTGTGCCGGAGTCCAATATCACCCGGAAATGCTCCTTTGTGAAAGTGAAGGATTTAAGTGGTATGAGAACTTCATCAAGCGTTTCCTATATCTGCCCATGTCGGAATTTCTACCACAGAACCTGATAAGGGAGCGACGCAATGCGGCCAGCCAATGAAGTAAAGGTGCATGGAATAATACTCGACCCCTACAACCGAGTAGGGGTCGTTCACACCAGATTCTCTAGATACTCGCATGCTTCCCTTACACGACTGTCGTATAATGGCAGTCCAGAAAGCGTGTTAAAAAGGGCCTTCCTGCAATTGTTCGAGGCACGCAGAATAGATTATTCAGTCACCCCGATCACTTTGGCCACAGGTATCACAATAGAGGAGGTGAAGTATGAACTATTTATACTGTACCTTTATGCAGGATTTGTCTTAAAGCATAGCGCAGATGTCAGCCTGAAATTTGTGCCGGCATCTAAAATTCCTGAAGAGGATGGGGATTTGCACCCTGACACACGTGCTATACTTTTCAAGTATATCAAGCAATCAAGACATCCCCTACTCACTCCAATTTTCGGTTAGCAAGGAGAAAAGTTATGAAGTCATTTAAAGAACTGTTTCTCATTTTTGAAGGGGAGCTGTCTGGCAGTAAAGAAGACAGTGACTTTCCTACAGACATCATAATAGCCCATTCTTTCGATGAGGCTCAGGAAGCACTGAATGCCATCTTTGAAGGCGATAACATCTTTTCTAATCCCCAAGTCCTGCACGGCATTTTGACTCCAGCCACCGTAATTCCGCAGATGCCAAAGGAGTGGCTTGGTGTGTGGACGATTTCGCTGGAAACCGAGCTTGAATGGCATGATGTGTACTCAATGTACGTTGGTCGTGTGGTGTCAAGTTCCGTTGAAACTATTGAGCAGGATGCAGCTGCTATCATTAAGCAAATGATAGAGATAGGTTTCGATGAAACAAATGCGTTCATATTATATGGAGAGGAAATGACAGTGTTTCACTCCATAGATGAAGAGGAAAACGATTGCAACCTGCTCAAAGTTATTAAAGATTTGAGTAATAAAGCCAAAAGCATACATAATGGCGAAAGGTATGTGACATGAGAGTACTAGTCACTGCCATAAAGGCTGGAAAGCCACAGCAAAATACTGGTCCTGCTCGTGTTTATGACCAGGTTGATGAGGGCATCGGGGTTATAGACGGGGAATCGGCAGACTTTGAGGCCACGGCAAAAGGACTTAAACAAGGCGACTTGAGGTCAATGTCGGACTTAAACGCCCTGGGAAACGAACTCATCGGTAAAAGGCTTGTTTTCAGGATCAGGTTAGAAAAACCCACTCAGCTGTTTATCACCGAAAAAGTAAAGCACAAAATGTTGTATACTCCAAAAAAGAAAGGGTTGTTGGAGCTATTGAGTGTTGATGTCACTCCAGATGGGGACGAAACCAGAGTAACAGTTATAATGAGTAAGTGAGGGAGAATTAACATGGCGTTACTAGATTTAACAGGAAAGCGGTTTGAGGTGCTGAAGACACATGCAACTTGGCCAAAGGCATTAACTCCGGGCTCACAAGGAATCTTTATTACGCCAGCGAACTGGATGCCCTACCGGCTGAGGAAAAATAACAGGTTTTTTCAGCGGTGGGAAACAGTTGTTTACAAGCAAGGCAAAAAAGGGAAATTCAGGATTGAATTCCGGGACTTGTGTATGCCTTTATTCGAAAAAACACTCCCGCAGGAATTCGATGGGTTTAAGAAAAAACAGAAAAAGGAACTGCTACAAGAATTTTGGGACGAGATGGAATCCTATGTTACCGTGAGTGGCTGCAATCTACAGGATTGTTCAAATGAAACCTTTTGTGCCTGGGCTCTCGGAAAACTAGGACACATCCAACAAACTCAAGCACGGCATCTGATGGCTAGACATGGGTGGGCGGACTTAATCGCTGGGCTTCTCGAAGTAAGAGAGCTCTACGGAAGAGTGATCGGGAAAGGTAATACAAGCCCTCTCATTGAGAAACTCTTGAAACATGAGAACAGAAAAAAGTTTACGCTCGGCATACACGGACTCTATTCGAAAGCAAGTGTGCACCTCGCTATAGAGCAGTATACCCTACACAGGAAGATAACGGATTTTGTAACAAAAGAATACGGTACTTCTATGCGCGAGGTGATTGCGCTGCCAGCGGAGAAGCTAAAAGGGGTGCCAGCGGATTTTGCTACGGACAGCCCAGAAGAGCGTACTAACAAACTCAGTATTATCAGTGAAGCACTACGTGAAGCAGTGGTTAGTAAGAAGGATTTTTCACAGTGGGATAAAAGAATTAAGAGCTACCCAGGAATATATACACGTTTCGGAATGCTGCTCTGGATGTTGAACAAACTTACTGAGTTGAGTAATGGGGAAGAAGCCAGATTGCGACGTTATTTGACAAATCCTTAGTAAAGGGGTGCATCAATGGTATTATCATCCAAAATAGAAGTTATAACCGTCGGAAATAATGCTGGCCGCCTTCAGGCAGGAGCAGTAGGGTATATTGGGCATATTGCTCCTCTTCTTCCTCCCAAGAAACCCTATGCATCAAACGTGCTGCTCAAAATACTGAGAGAGAAGTGCTCTATACGCAAGGGTACAACGGTGACGGCGTTACACATGGGAGTCGTGTTTACCAAGTTGAGCAAAAACGGTAAGCCCACGGTAACCTACCGCAATGTAAATAACATTCTGTTACAGCCGCCGCCAATATTCAGAGGGGAAGTAGAGAAAATCTTGGAAACCATACATGAGATTGGGCCTTCCAGTATAAAAGCCAATATAAAAGGCCCTCTCACCCACATATCAATATCAACTCCTTTTGTAGTGACAGTACCGATTTTGGAACGAAAAAACCTCCTCATGCTGGAGCTCCACCAACTAGCTGCCAAGTTGCAGTGCGAGATAAAAACTATGCGTCACTATAACAAATCAATGCTGATGGGACGCGTACCGAGGAATGAAGAAAAAAGAAAGTCAAGCATCTTTAATGTATACCCAATGGACACCGCTCGGGTTTCTAGGGAGCGGTGGGCGTTCTTACGCCAGGGGATACTACACACTAATCTAACCCCCGAACAAGGACAGCTCATTAGAAAAGAACTGATCGCCTCTTACGTAAAATACCGAATGTATCGCAGTCTGCTGCATCACTCGCGTGACCCTTTCTTTACCAACAGGGAGATTAATGACCTGTATCTACAACCGAAAGCTCCCCAGCAGCACCTCCATAACGCGTGGTATTATAGGGGATTAATGCTGCTTCACGAAGAATTCTGGCCTCCAGATCGCAAACTCAAAAATTATCTCAAATACAGAAAAGTGTTACGGTCTCTCGCAACCGAGTAAGTGACACCATGTTGGAATGCTTGAAATATTACTTATTACATGAAAGGTGGCATTAATGGAAGGTATGAAGGCAGTACTCATTAACACCTTGGTAAACCAATTCAAGTTTCGAGTGGCCGCAAAGAAAGGAGTTGATAAGAAGAAAGTTGGACTCTCTGTAGAGGAGAATGGTAACCATTTGTTTGTTGCTTTCACCAATCCGTCAAATGAGACGAGTTTCTTGGACATTCCGATGCCATTCGTGGAGAACGGAGTTCAGTTTATAGAGAGAAACTCAGTCCGCCGGCCGCTGTGCGATTTTTTCATTAGAAAAGCGGAGAAAAGGTTGAATTATTTTACCCTACTTCAACAAATAATCTTCGGGTCGGAAGAGGAACACGTAAAGGTGTTCACTTCCAAAGGCATTGGAGGCCTTCAGCAAATTGTAAACTCTTTTATGTATGGTAACACCTTTATTGCCGTGGCAAATCTTCAGAGGACAATAAACGAAGTGCTTAACCAGATGCCAGTTCATAATACATACATGAACAGCTGGGCAATGAACAACAGGTTGGTAATACTCGACCCTGATTTTGAGGACATACGGGACCCAGACCTACGCTTGGAATACCAATTGGACAAAGCCGATCAATATTTCGACAGGGGGTGGACGGCCATGGGGCTGTCTGACGGTGTGCTGTCGGACAACAACTACATCCTTACGACAGATCTGAGAAAAACAGTTCCTTTTGGCCTGGCCTACCACAATCCTCAAAGGAATCTCTACTCTACCCTGGGCATGAAGGGTGCCGAAAGCGCGCTCATACGCTCCCGAACGGCATCAGAATTAAGTAAAAAGGGTATAGAAAGAGGTGGGTGGAATCTGTTTACCGCGTTTGCGGATGTTCCAGAGGTCTGGGAAGATCAAATTCTTTTGGACAAATCTCTCCAGAATCTGAAGGTAACGTATGAAAGGCGGGTTGTTGGTTTTGGAACGCCTTTGGTAAAAGAAGGAGAAGTGGTCACTAAGGGCACTAAGCTTTACAGGGCGCCTGACGGGCAGGCGGGGGTAGTATCTTTTGCAGCTGACAAGATCTGGGTAAAATCCATCAATCAAAAGCAGGTGGTCGTGGGGGAATCCGAGGAAACTTCCGTCATTTTCGTTTTAAAGTTTGAGAGGACGCTGAAAGAGGGCACGAAGATAACAAACACGGCGGCAAATAAAGGGGTTATTCGATTCAAAGACCTTGGGTATGCAGAATGCAACGGCCGCAAAGAGAAAATTCAGGTATTGGTTTCCAGCAAAGCCATTCTGAAACGGAAAAACTATACCCAAGTATTTGAAGCACTTATGAACAATATTACTGGAAACGAACCAGTAGTGGTTGAAGACGGCTATTGCCCGTCCATGGAAGAAGTCGAAAAGGCTCTGGTGAGAGTAGGATTGAATGAGGATGGGTCTTGGTCCTGTAATACTTACGCTGGAAAGTTCAGGGCCGTCTGTGGCACAGTCTTCTGGGGAGTAACGATGGACGTGGAAGACATGCTCTGGACGAGGTATGACACTACACGGGTTAATGGAAGAAACCTCCGCACGGCGGGACTGAAGTTCTCCACCGTCGAGATCAGAGCCTTGGAAACTCGCTTCGGAAAAGACAACCCTGTAATAGACGAAATTATGAGCTATTCTCAGGGGGCCAAAGACATTTCGGAGATGATTAAAATACTTAAGTCTAAGCTTGGGGAAAAGGTCTCCGACACAGAGATTCCTCTAGAAAACATCGCCCCGTTGGACAATGTTGGCGCGTCTATTCTGAAGAAAGAGGCACTGTCTGGAACTGTATCGGATGAGAGGATTGGGTACAATGGATTTATGATGCGGATCCCTACCCCATATCAGGTAGTGGTTCGTCCAGATAACACTGTGACCTACGAAGGATTCCCAGCCGCCGATGTGGCCGAAGAAGAGTCCTCCGGAAACAAGGTTATATCAGTCAACGCGGTTTATGTGCCGTACTATAACCTGAGAAATCCCTGGCGGCATGAAACTGGAAAGTACGGACTCAACAGCATCTCCACGGCGATAAACAGCATGGTTGCCACCGGGCACCGGTTTCTCCGGGACAAATCCAATGGCAATTTGAGAGCAGCTTTTTACCGCTCCATTCATGCCTACTTTGATGCCATAGCTCATGGAATGGGCTCGAAGACAGGAGAAATAAGCCAGTACACCATGGCTGTAAGGTATCCTTTTTCTGCTAAAGCGGTGGCTACCCTCTCCTGTGAGCTCCAGAAGAACACTGTGCAGATTCACAAAGGCATGGCCGAAACACTTGACGTCAAGTCGGGAGACATAGTTCTTGTAGAAAGGTTCCCGTGTTTGGGATTCATGTCTCTTCGTCCGCAGCGAGTAGTGGTCACAGACGATCCCATGTGTAAATATACCATAAGAGTTAGCGGGAACAGTCTGGGTTCTTTGTCCCTGGATTTCGATGGGGATGTCATCTATCTTGCCTCCTTTCACACAGAAGCTGCAAGGGCGGCACTCAAACGGGAATTCGAAAATCCGAACAAGACATGTTATTCAGCTATTCAGAAGCTGAACGAGAAAATGGGGCATCCCCATTATAAAGAAATGTCGCTGCCGGATTACGAAATACAACCCTTCGTTCCATTAACCAAGGAAACTCACCGTGGTATTGTCGATAAGGCAACTGGAGTAAAAGCACATACTGGTCCAGTAATTGCGCTCTGCTATAACATCATGAGGTTGATTGAAAACTCAGATGTCAAGAACAATCAGAAAGTGAACGTGGCAGTAGAACTCTTTCTGGACAAGGTAGGAAACTCTGTATTCAAGCAGAAACACGGGATTAAATCCCTTCATCAAATCGTTACAAAGGCAATCTGTACGGCCGATTTGGAGACCTTGGTAGCAGAGGGATTCAAAAGAGGAACCTCCGAAATGATCTGTAATCTTATCAGCAAAAAAGCCCGTGAAATAGGCGTAAAAGATCTCAGGCGCTATTACAAATTCACCGAAAAGGGCGGAGGAAACATTATCAGCCGTTTGGTTAGAGAACAAAACAGTATCTACTTTGCTTCAAGAGCGCTGCTTGAAGGATGCCGTTTGCTGTACTTCTTGGAAAGAGAAGCAGTGGACGTGCCAAGCAGGATGTTCAAGTGGTCACTCACGAATGCACTTGAAGGCAAAGACACGCCGCTTAGTCGCAAACTCCTTGAAGTCTCTCTCAACAGAGAAATAAAGGACAGTTGTTTGAGGGCAAAAGTGAGCGATTTAATGGGGTTAATGGACCACTGGTTGGTAGCCGGAAACCAAAGTGGAGCAATGCGGAACAGAATGATGGCCATGAATATTTCAGCTCAGAAAAAGAACCTAAGACTACAATAAAAAGAAAGGATTTATAAAAATGGAAAGACTTAATCTCGGATTGACGGACAACAATGCCAGATTTCTTGGCCGAGTGAAGGGGGATCCTACGATCGTGCCCGCGGGTAATGACAGAGAAATCGCCTTCATCAATCTGGCCGTCGTAAACCTCGAAATGGGGGCCAACGGCCAGTGGACAGAAGTAGAACAGCTTGTCCCACTGATGGTGCAGGATCCTAACAAAGTGGGAGTGGTCAAGAAATACGTAAAGGACGGCAAGCAGATCATGGTATACACCTACTATAAATCGTGGGAAGTGAATGGTGCCAAGAACCACGCACACGTCGTTACGGTTTTGAAACTTGGATCCAACCCGTTTAAACAGAATAGAAACGCCGTTGAAGCTCCGCCACTGCCATGACAGTTCGTAAACAAGAACAGCTGCTCTCGCAAAGAACCGCGGGAGTAGCTGTTGTAAAAACGGCGGATTTAGAGGAGCGAATCAGAAATCTGGAAGCTCGTTTATACGAAATGGAGATCCGCTTCCGGCGGGCGGAAACCGTTGACGGGCATCCGAAGAAAGCTTCAAGAATACCGCATAACATAACCTTTTTTGGAATAACAAAGGGAAGAATGTACACACTCGTCAGTTCACCGGAAGGATTTCGGGTGGGCAATACAGTATACAAATCATTGTCCGCCGCTGCTGAGGGTGTGAGCGGGGTAAGACGGAGTGGTTGGACCTTCTGGCGCTTGGCAGACGGGAGAACAGCTAAAGAGGCCTTCAATAAGTAAGTCGTAACTAAGGAGTAATACGTTATGCACAAAACTGATGACTTCATAGAACACGTGTGTAAGGAATGCGGGCTGTGTCCACAACACACTGTCAAAATGGAAGGGCCTGGGCTGTGCTACCGCATTTACCAAGACAATCCCACGGCATTCTACAGAGAAATTTATAAAAAGCTTTTGCTGTTGCATAAATGGCCATCAACAAAAAAGAGAAGCATGAAGCTGTTTCGTAGTATAATCTGTAAAGCATGTCCTACGGGCGGAACCAGTACAAAAATAAAAAGGTGCCAGAAAACTAATGTTTGTAAGTGGGCCTTTAACCCTGCGGCCGCCACGTTGGTGAGTGTAACTTCCAGAAGAAAGAAAGAAAAAAATATTTGGAAAGGTGAATTCCGCAAGAAACCAAAAGGCGCGCCGCCAGTATTTTTTTGCTCACCAAACGCAGACTGGGAAGCCAGCATTCGGGAGGCCATAGATGATAACAATGACTCTGAAAAACAAGATCATACTAAGCCGGCTGAAAGAGCCACTAACCAGAACAATAACTAAAGAGTTGACAGTGCCCAATCCCCAGTACCATGAAAACATTAAGCAGGGGTACAGTACGTGGGGAGTTGATCCAATTATTACTAACTTCTCAGTAAGGCCAGGAGGCAGGCTTCTCCTACCCCGCGGATACAGAAAAAGACTTATAGAGTTGTTTCGAGAGCACAACGAAGAATTTGAAATAGTCGATGAAAGACCCAACAGACCCATCCACGTAAAAGTCCCGTTAAAACTGAGACAATACCAGGAGAGGACCTTGAAGGCTCTTGTGTTAGCCGGCACTGAAGAAGGACTCATTGTTGCCCCAGCTGGAAGCGGCAAAACGGTTATTGGAATAAGCCTCATCGGAATGTTCTGCCAAACTACATTATGGCTCACGCATACTGGTCAGCTGGCATCCCAGGCAGCGGAAAGAATCACCGCTTTTACAGATCTTGCTGCGGACGAAATAGGCTTCATTGGCGAGGGACAGTGCAAACCTGGAAAGCGCATAACGATAGGGATGGTGCAAACACTTATTCAAAGACCAAAACTTTTAAATGAAATATCAGATTCATTCGGAATGGTAATACTTGATGAAGCACATCATGCCCCAGCCAAAAGCTTTACTGATGTGTTATCCATGTTGAACTCCAGATGGTTGTTCGGCTTAACCGCAACACCATACCGCAGGGACAAACTTGAGAGCCTAATGTTTCAGGCAATAGGTCCCCCGGTTGCCACAATACAGCAGGCTGAGGTTGAGAAGGAAGGGGGTATTATCATTCCGAAAGTCTTTTACCGGGTAATAGACTCCCCAACAATTAATTCTAACAAGCTGAATACCATTTTAAATAAGTATGTTCTGTTTAACGACAAAAGAACGAGTATAATCGTGCAGGACATAGTCAACGAGGCAGGAAGCAATAACTTCTGCATAGTTATTAGCGACCGGCGAAATCACTGTGAAATGCTGTACGACAGGATTAAGCATCACTGGCCATCAACGGGGATTGCCACTGGTAAGTACTCCAGGAAGCAGATCGGGCACCAGGTGTCTCTCTATCTGGAAAAGAAAATAACAGTGCTAGTTACCACGTTTGCTCTGTTGGGCGAGGGGTTCGACATACCTTTTATGAACAGAGCTTTTGTGACATGCCCTTTTAGGTCAGAAGCCAAAGTAGAGCAGTTGGCTGGTAGGATCCAGAGAACACACCCTGAAAAAAAGGACGCCATTATCTACGATTATGTAGACCATAACATTGGCGTCGTGAGAAACCAGTTTTATACCGGGAATCCGTCAAAACCATGCAGATACAATGCCTACAGGAGGCTGAATATGGAGGTAAAGCGAATCTGAAATCATTTCCGACTTTCCCCTAATAAAACAATTTAAGGAAATGATCGCATATGAAAGACATAACCATGAAAATAGTTCGCTCCGAATTAATGACCGCGTTTGGATTGTCGGAGCGAGACACGATAAGGCTTTCCGCAAGAAATAGGGAAGTCGTTGGAGTAAATATAGGACAGATTTTGCATCTGAAAACAAAGGGTGACGCTACAGTGATATCCCTTGTGGTTAAGCCAGCATTTATTGCTGATGCCATGATGGATGCTATGAGAAAACCTTCTAACACTGCCTATGTTTCGCAAGGAACTTTGAATAGATTAGATCTGGCTAATGAAGTAACGGAAGTTAGGCCAGCAGAAAGAGTCACCCTGGGGTGCGATCCTGAGTGTCTAATCATACAACCCAATGGAAAAGTCATAGATGCTTCCACGTGCGGCATCGGTAGCAAAACAACAGATGTTGGACATGACGGAGTACTTCTGGAATTCAGGCCCAGACCATCAACAGATGCAAATACATTAACTGACAACCTGTACAAATTAATTTTGAAAGCCAGGGGATTAATCAATACCAATAAGTATCTAAAAGACCCCCAGAACAGCAGGCTTTCAGCGTGCTCTTACTATGACGATGGAAGATGGAAGCTCTCAGTGGGCTTTCACATCCACTTCGGGATACCAGGAATCTTGCTGTCTGACAGGAGGAACCTCATTACAAACCAGATAGTAAAAGTATTGGATTATTATTTGGCCATACCTTCCGTTGTAATAGAAGGCAATGACCACATTCGGAGGACGAGCTTACACATTCCGTATGGAAAGCCTGGCGAATACAGGGCGGAATACCCAACACTGGAGTACAGAGTACTTGGGGGCCATATCCTTCGACATCCAATAATAAGCAAGGGTGCTTTGACCCTCGGCCTGTTGGTAGTTGAAGATGCATTAAGCAGAATAAAGGTTATAACGAAGAACTACTCTGATTATTCAAGAGTATATGACCATTCGGATCTGGTAAAAATTTATCCTCACATACCCACCGACCCGCTAAACATATGCCAGCCGCTATGCCGAGAATCCACCAAGCTAGCGAGAAAACATATAGATATGATTATGCGGGACGTGGAATGCATGATGAATTATGATCAGGGTGAAACAAAGACAGTGCTAGCAGAGTTTTTTGACTGCATTCTGTCAGGCAAACAATTTGAGCAGGACATTGAAGCAAACTGGAGGATTTCGTATGAATGTGCAAATAGACAGAGACAGCTGGCAGTTCATAAAGCACCCGTCGGTGGCCTCAGAAGTAACGCCGGCTGATGTGAAGTATTGGAAAAAATTACTTAATAAGGTGCTGAAGGTTGGCATAGAGGTCGAATTCAATATGCCAACGGCAGTAGTACAGTGTAATAAAGCTAACCCTTCCTGTGTTTGTAAGTACTTTGCTCCAGAAAATATGGACGCATGTTGGTCGCTGTGTAAATATCATAACAAATGCCAGCTTTTCGCTGAAAAAAAGTGCCTCGGTACAGCATGCAGTATGTTTATTTCGTGGTGCGTGGTATGCAATGAGAGAGAGCTTAAATGTGATGAATGCGCTTTGGCACTATCCCCTGATAAAGACCCAGATAAACTCAGAGAGAAAATAATTGGAATTTTGTCGCCAAATAATAGCTATGGCACAATCAGCAAATCTGGAGTCCATAGCATTGTAGGCGACGGCAGCCTGCTCGGTGGTAAGAAGGCCAAGGGGCTGGAGGTAGTGACGATTGGCAGACGGGTTGACTATTGGGAGTTCTTCAAAATGGCGAAAAATATTCTGTCAACCGCCACAAAAAATGGGGCCTGGGCTAATGAGAGGTGCAGTATTCATATGCATCTCCTGGCATCATACTACAACGAAAGCTCGTTCTTTTCCAATTCATTGGAAAAACCGATTCCCAACGTGATCATGGCCAACTTCCATCAACTGATACGACGTTATCAAAATGCGCTCGTATGGATGAGTATGGGTCTAGATGATCCAAACCACCTGACGCGTTGGGAAAAGTTCAGAGTGTCAATCCTTCCTCTGTCAGCAGTAAAGCATAGGATGGCAGACATTAAACAACTTGCATACGAACTCGCTGGCGGAAGGAAATACTCTATTGCAAATTACATGAACACCGCGTTCGATGAGAACGGGGATGCAACCATACTCCATGTAGAACTGCGACACATGGACTGTGTAATTTCGCCAAGTATTATAGCAGCTATGGCCTGCCTAAATCACGCATTAATGATCAAGGCAGTAGAAATCTCTAAGTATGGCTTATTAAAGTTACCTGGCGAAAACTGGTTCACAGAGGCCAGCAAGATGAAAAATTGCATCCTTAACAACACCAAGCCATACGGAGAAGGCGACAGGTTTGGAAAAACCGAGCGGGTTCTTCCCAACAAGAACTACTATATAAAGGAAGCCTACAGCTTGATTCAACAACTGAAGCATATTCTGATAAAAACCGGGCCAGCATATGAAGTCCTGGAAAAGCTTGCTGAAATGCCAGCAGCATTGTTGCGAGTGGAAGGGCGGTCCTGGGACGACATCGAGTCCTATATGGCCGTTCCACTGGAGCAGGAGTCGCTGTTGCACATCACTCTAAGCGAGTACATGGATCTCAGGCTGATTAAAAGTGGGACGTCAGAAGAGTGGATAGAGGCCGTTTCCAACCACATTTGGGAGTCGTCTCCAAAGGTTGTGGCAGAGCTGAACTTTAAAAAGCCGCAAGATCTTAAGAAAGCAGTTAATGATATCATCTCTTCTGGCCTGCGAGACGGGGAGATGCTTTGGTCGGATCGACTGAACTCCATGGTGTCAATTTAAGACACAGAAAGGGCGCGTAGAAAAATGTGCGGATTGTTTGGTATAGCCTTGCTGTCTGGGAGTACGGTCACCTCAAGAGAAACATTCAACTTGTCCAAAGTTATGTTTGAGGAACTAGAACACAGAGGAAGAAGGGCGAGTGGTATCGCCCTGATTAATCGAAAAAGAATTACTGTGGTAAAAAAAGCGATGGACGGGTCAACCTTTGTAAACTTGCAAGAATTTAGCTCACTGTTTAATTACTCTGAGCAGATTACATTCATCATTGGACATTGCCGCTTGGACACCAAAGGAACGCCTAGCAGAGAGGACAACAATCATCCCATGGTTGTTGGCAATGTAATTGGTGTTCATAACGGAGTAATAGTGAATGATGATTTATTATTCGATAGCTACGGAGCTTCGTTAGGGCACAGGAAGGGAACGGTGGATAGTGAAATCATTTTTTCACTTATAAATTACCATTGCTCAACACTTGGGCTAAGTCTCAGACGTAGCGTAGTAAGAACGTGCGAAAAACTTGCAGGAAGTTATGCCTGCGCAGCTATGGACATGCGCAAGCCAGACACGATAGCGCTATTCAGAGAGACGCACCCCATAGCTATGGAATACTTTCCAACGGCTAAAACGGTTATATTTGCGTCTGAAAGGTATGCTATCGAAAAGGCTGGTCGCAAGGTCCAGTTGGGCAGTAATCGTCAAATAATAGTACCTCCTCACAGTGTATTAGTCTTGAATACATCAAAGAAGTTATATAGTATTAACAGCTTGACAGACAAAGCACTGTCAGGAGTCTTGTAGCTGGTCTATAAAGAAAGGGAGACAACATGCTGTCCGAATTCAAGAAGATCATAGGTTTTGATCAAAAAGAAAAAATTGTGTTGGGGTTTACCAAGAAGCCGCGCAAGGAGTTCTCGATTGCTTCACCGGTACTGCTTTCTCAGTCATTATCATCAAAACCACCAAAATCCTCGGCCGCCGGTCGTGGAATCGTAATTACTCCGTGGAATTTTTCAACGCCGAGATCAGAAGGGGTGGGACGTCTTTTTGCTCAAATAGGCATAGCTCGTTCTTCGGTAACTGTAGCGGGTGAAGACGCAATCTTCAACCATGCAAAAATAGAGTCTGTGGACGTCGCTGAGGAAAGCAAGCTTTTAAGTGTCCCAACTGGTGACATTATGAAAACCGTCTATGAAGACAAACTGAGGGTGGTTCATTTCAATAACCTAAAGGTGGCGGGGGATGGGCTGTCATTCATGGCACGAGCGTACAGCAACTGTGTGTACGGGCTATTACACATACTGTCATTGCGTCGGCAGGCCTTGCCCGCGCAGGCGCGTCATCTATTTCCTAAAGACATACAGTACATTTACAAAATGTCACCATTTGCTTCAGGTAAATGGATTACCAATAAACTTGTTTATCAAACTGTATGGCTTATAGCAATGGATATGACCTACTGCATCCCATTATATCCGGCCGGCGAAGGCATCATGCTATGTTTCATTGTGTGTGTATCTGATGGTTCAAATATTTACAAACCACTACAATTTGCCATTTTTCTCACCAATGTCAAGGAGGGGTTATTTGTACTTGATGGGGAGAGGTGCATTAGTAATACACGCCAAAACCATGGCTCCATTCCAAAATTAATACACGATGTAAAAAAGGCAATCAGGCTGACAAGTCTGCCAGCATACAGAACGCGTAGTGGGAATGGAAAAGAGGGCCGGAGCAAGACCATGGGGGTAGAAAAAGGGTTCACGCAGTCGAGATTCGTATCAGCGAAAATACCAATTCGTCCGGATCCGGCCCGGAAATCTCATAGTCTGATCAGGCCAATGAAGTTCTATACCTCTGCCACTACCACTAGCACAAGTGCAGCCAAGGTCCTCCTTGAATACGCTACTGACCGCCCAGAAGTGGTAACAGAGGAGTCACCGTTCAAACCATTCACGTTGAAGTTGTCAGGAGTAAACATCCAGCCTGATCCAGTGGCACAGGATCAGCCACAGAAAGTTAAAGCACGAAAAGTGCTGTCTGCCATGGACAACCCAGTGGATGCGCCAGAGGTGCCTCAGAAGAAGAAAGTACGTCCTGCAATACGTATTAAAAACCTAAAAGTTCCAGATCCAGAAAGGAGATAATGCAATGTGTGGAATAGTAGGGGCCATTGTGTTCGGGGAGGATAAGCTTAGTAGAGAAGAAGAGGTTGCACGACAAGAGGCCATAATGTACATTACTACGGATTTGCTCCAGCAAACCCAGGCGCGAGGAGAGGACGCTACAGGAGTAGCAACGCTGTTTGATAATGGAATGTACATGGGCTTAAAAGCCGGCGTGAAAGCGGTTGAATTTATAAACAGTTTCGGTGGTAAGGAGACCGATTATCAAGGCTATCTGAAGATATGGAGACACAAGATAATGGCAAAGGCCCAACGCTATGCCAGAATCCATATCGGCCACTGCAGAAAGACTTCAGTAGGCAACGCCAACGACAATAATAATAACCACCCTATTATTGCGGGCAGTATTATCGGGATTCACAACGGTACCTTGAAAAACCATGAAACGATCTTTGAAAGACTTAAATGTCAACGTTCCGGAACTGTAGATAGTGAAGCCATCATGCGACTAGTGGCTTACTACACGAAAAACGGCGCGCTTCCGTTTACTCCAGAACTGCTGCACGAAGTAACCAGACGGCTAGATGGAAGTTTTGCAAGTCTGATTATGAATGCGAAAAACCCGTACCAGCTTGCAGTACTGAAAGAGACGCGTCCTGTGGAATTCATGCTGGTGCGACCTCTGAAAACACTCTTTATAGCATCTGAGAGACCATTTCTGGATGTATGCGTAGTCAGGTACAACAGGGAGGCCGCCCTGTTTAATCAAAAATTTAGCATCCTTCGGAAAGGGGACATAGAAGCAGCCACTATGGCCCATGGAGAGTCTATAGTATTTGACCTTACTAAAGAGGTAGACCACACAACACCCATTAAAAGCTTATACAAGAAGAAGACAACCAAGTACACCGAGCATATCTGGAAGGCTCCCTGGCCTGCCACCAAGTGGAGCCGCGGAGGCTGGCAGAATCAGTATAACAATAGCTGGGATGACTCGTGGAAAGGGGGTCAAGCAGCCGGTAATAGACTACCGGTGACAACGCCTGGAGTATCTTCAGGGAAAACGAGTGAACAAAGCAGCGTGCCTATTAACGGAAAAGTGTGGAACAAGGACACCAACAGTTTCACGGAAACTGCAGCTGCTGGTAATAATGCGCCACAGAGGACTGCAGGGGGTATCGTGGTGACAGTGGATGATGACGATGGCTTAAACGAAGCAACAACAAATGTAGAAAGTCAAAGAAAAGTATCCACACCAACAGTTATCGTGAATGGAAAAGAGGCTGGACAAGACAGTACAAAAGAAGAAGTCCCCACGACTTCGGTAAAGGTTGTAGACATGGCTGTCAATGCAGATGCTCTAAAAGCCGCAGGGGAGCATGCAAAAAACCTGAGAGCATACGAAGATGAAGAAGCACTTGCCGAGGGATTGGATATTGATTCCGCCACCTTGGCAAGGATGTCAAAGACGGCTTTGGCCAATAAAGTCAAAAAAGTGGCCTACAAGCTTGGTTTTTATGACGGGTATTGCCTTATCCAGGGGAAAAGCAAGAAGCAGCCACCGCCAAAGGATCTTGAAGAGCGAAAGCGGAGAAGCAGAGAAAGAAATATTGTTTCTCTGAAAAGCTTGGTGAAAGTTGTTAGTGACGTCTTGAGTGCTACAGCTAGTAGAGAACAAGTGGCAAGCGCCCTTCTATCGACAAAGGTGCCAAACAACTTATTGTCCAGAGACTTAACAAAAGTCATCTCTACCGGGGATATGAAGGCACGGCCATTCCTGAAAGAACTGGTAGAGGCAATACAGCTTAAAGTGGAAACTAAGGAGGAAAGTGGAGATGAAGGCAGAGTTGATAGTGCTGGCTTCCAGTCGAATGGACTCAAATAAAAGGAGGGACGAAAATTCCCTACTGCGAATGTCCAAAGCAACTAGGGATTCTATGGACTCTAAAGCTGAAATGCTAACCGTCCGTGGAGCTGGCGAAAGAAAAAAGGCACTGGAGGTCTTCAGAGCCTTCAGCGAAGATCTGAAGGCAGTGAAGGCGAAATTCCCTAAGGAGGACTGGAATCGTATAGCCTTCACAACCACTAAGACCTTCAACCTGTTGGCCCAAAATAAAGCAAAGCGGGCTAATGTGTGGATATCCGATGACATTGAATCCACCGTAATGGGAGCAGATCCGGAATTTCTGATTTTTAATGAAAACGGCGATGTGGTGAAAGCCAACAACGGCTGGACCGGGCTGTCATATCACGGAGACTTGGGATATGATGGCCCAATGGCCGAAATCCGTCCTCACCCAGAAGAAAATCCCGCAAAATTGGTAGAGAACATTTTGAACATTTTCAAAAAACACTCAAGACTATTGACACAATACACGTGCCAGGCGGCGTGTTATCACAAAGATGCCGTGCGAGACTATCCAGTAGGAGGGCACTTGCATATTGGGAATCCAGTACAAATATTAAACATACCGTCCAAAGAACGTAAGGCGCTGATAATGGTGTTAAACAAAGTACTGGATGAATTATTAGCAGTGCCGTTAATAAAGCTCGACGGGGAAATTGGTTCAGTCCGCAGAACCGGCTGCCAAATGGCCCCAATAGGACTGCAGAAAGGGTACGGGTATTTCGGGGAATACCGTTGCCCAAACTCAGGAAGCAGAAACGCTCGGTTGGAAAACCGCACGTTGAGTGGAATGTGGCTACTCCACCCAACTGTTGCAAAGGCGGTTATTGGTACGGCTAAAATAATTGTCGAGGAAGCCTTCCGTTTGGTTTATGACCATAACAACTCGCCGGAGTATTTTGGCTACCCATTACTACTGAGAGATCCCGTACGGCCATGGAAGCGAGGATTTAGCTGGAAGAAAGTCCAGCTTTGCCAAGATATTCAGTGCACGCGGCCTTCGGGTTATTTAATACGCATGTTAAACAACTCTGACCCGAAAATAATAACTCAAGCGTTCTTAAAATCCTGGAAGGAGAGAATTACAAAGTTTGTGTCCTGTAAAGATGACAGTTTTATTGAAACCCTTTATGAAATCTTATCGATACCGACAGAAGAACTCCAAAACTGGCCAAGGGATTTACGAGTCAATTGGTTGGAAGGAAAAAAATTCATTGTAAATTAAAAAGAAAAGGAGACAGAAATGAGCAAAGAAGTATACATTTGGTACAGTGGAGCGACAGATTTAACTGGGAGACTTTTGGCCGAAAAATTGGGAATTGAAGGCGGAACAGAAAAGCCCGACAAGGACAAGAAAGTAGTTCTCTGTTGGGGCACTAAAACCCCAGAAAAGACTACGTTTCCAGAAGGAACAAAGGTGTTTAACCACCCTGATAATATCCGACTGAACAGAAATAAACTGGAAGCCCTGAGAGCAATGGCAGCGGCCCACGTCCCAGTTGCCAAATTCTTTGAAGCAGGGGACATCAAAAAGGCCAAAGTTAATATGCCGCTGGTTGGCCGCACCAAATTTCACCAGGGAGGTAAGGGATTCTGGCTTTGTCTCTCCAACCATCATGTGTCGGAAGCAATAAAAGAAGGCGCCCAGTATTTTCAAGAGTATATTCCAGTAAAGTCCGAGTACAGGCTTCATTTGTTTGGAAAAGAATGTATCTGTACAAAGAAAGTCAAGCGGGGAAATATGAAAGAAGCCTTTATCGATCAAACCAGCGAAAAGGCAAAAAATGCTGCCGAACGAAAAGGTGTGAAAATTGATGAGAAAACCATGGATTTCGTTCTGAAGCGAGTGGCGGACACACGAGAGCACCCGGATCACATAGTCAAGTCCAACACTCGCGGTTGGAAATTCACACATATGAAAGACGTGGATGCAAAACTTAAAAAGGCCGCCACGAAAGCACTGGTGGCGCTGGGCCTTGACTATGGCGCGGTAGACTGTTGCCTTGACGAAAACGGTAACCCTTGGGTAATCGAAGTCAATACTGGTCCTGGTTTAAAGGGAGTCACACTCGAAAAGTGGACGGCATATTTCAAGGGAATCATTGCGGAAAGAAAAGAAAAGCCGAAGAAAAACAAAGCCGAAGCTGCCGGCAAGAAAGGGGATAACAAGAAGGCAGCTGCACCAGACGGGAAAGATATTAATCAGAGCCGTGAATATCTCAAATCTGCTATGCAAACCATCATGGAGCTCGTGGAAGTAGCCGACGAAGACGAAATTGCAGCCATCAGGTCCGCTGCCTCCAAGGTTTTCCTGAAGTAAGGAAATAGGAACAATGGCGGCATTTTACACGACTGTCGAAGAACAAAGCATCGCTGCCCAGATTGCTGACTTACTGAATGCTTCAAATAAGTTGAGGATGAAACATTCAGAAAGCAGCATCATGGGCAGTTATGCTGACTACTTCATTGAGCTAGAAGGGGACCGTGTAGTAGGCTGTGTAGCTATACAACAAATAAATGACTATTATAGCTTACTTAAGCATAGCTCAGTAGCCAAAAGTCACAGGAGAAGAGGTATCGGCAAGAAGCTGTTGATCGCGGCCATACAAAATTGTGAGACCCCTTATGTCTATGCCCGCATTCGAGAAGACAACATAGCAAGTTTGAAAATGTCCTTTTCGGTCGGCCTAAAAGTAATAGGGAAAACAAGGTTTCATAATTACAATCTTATAACGGTGGGAAAAGCAGTGGAACAAAAAGAATGGAGGAGCTGAATGGGGGCTACAACGGTGTTTATCGAAGTGTTGGATAAAAAGGAAACGGCGGCACCTTTGCACAAGCACATAAGAAGAGGACTACTTGCAAGCGCCTTTCATGAGGGAACGTCATACTGCCGTTTCCTTGCCATGTATTATTTTGCCGAAAAAAATAAAAAAAGACTTGACATTTTCAATTTGGCGTATTATAATATCAGTATGATAGAAGTTGTGCGGGAAAACAAAACCACATTCTACTCTTTCGAGGATAACGAAAGGGATCAAGCTCGCGCATTCAACCGTCTTCAGGTAGTGTTCAGGGAGGTAGTCCCGAAAGGTGCTGAGATGATAGCTTTGAATACTTACAGTAAACAGACCTGCTCTGCAAGTGTGAACATGGTAAAAGGCAACCATGTAGATGCACCTACTTACGGAGCAAGGAAGACCCCTGTTAGGACACAAACAGTAACTCATGCCAGTGGAAACGTGTCAAGGCATACCTCCATTGGATTTGCTAGCGCTAACACTCCGCCAAAGCCTCCGGAATTCAAGGTTTTCAAAGGAAGGGGCCGGTCTCGAAACTTGCTGGAAAAGATGTTGGCCATGGTTAAAGATGAGAACTATAAGTCTGAAAACCTTGAGAAATTGAGTGCAGCAATAGAAGCTGAAGAAGTGGAAGATGAATATGAAGACCAGTTTCAGTACAATGGTCCATATCTTTGAACACCCCAAATGAGGTGAACCATGAAAATACAAATGATTGGACACAATAGCACAAAAACCCAAATACAGAGGGCTGCAGAATCAGCAGCTGCGCGGAATGTGGCTATGCCACATATGCTGTTTGCAGGAGCACCCGGCTGTGGGAAAACCACCATCGCAAAAGAGATGGCCAAAATATCCGGAGCGCCATTCATAAAAGCAGTTCCTGAAGATATGCGAGACTATGACAGCGTATTATCCCTGTTAGAGAGGTTGGATACCACAGGCTACGACGCCAAAGGAAACCGTATTGGAAAAATAAGGCCCAGCATTGTGTTTTTTGACGAAATTCATGGAATGCCTCTCAAAGGCCAAGAAAAATTAGGCATTGCCATGGAGGAGTGGCAAATAGAAAGCAGTCACGCAAACAGGTACATATGGCTGCCTTATTTTACAGTAATTGGTGCAACTACGAATGACGGCAAACTTTCAAAGCCTTTTAGAGACAGATTTAAACTGAGGTTCCTATTTCAAACGTACAGTGATGATGAACTGACAGAAATTGTTAAGTTTCATTCTGGCAGATCGCATCTCATAATCTCTGAAAAGGCGGCCAGGGAAATCGCAGTAAGGAGCAAGGGAACTCCAAGAATAGCTGTTGGTTACCTTGAAAGAGCTAGAGACATGGCCCTTACGATGAAGAGCGAACTAATAACGTCTGCTATAGTGCTAGATACCTTCAAGGAGATGGGAGTGGATTCGGAAGGATTAACTCCTACTGAAACTAAGGTATTAAAGGCTCTATATCAGAATAAAGCCACAGTTGGGCTAGAAAATCTAGCTATAATGACGAATGAATCCGCGAAAAGCCTTTCTGAATCGGTAGAGCCTTTTCTAATTCAGAAAGGCTTTATGCTGAGGTCAGGGCGCGGCAGAGTCCTGACACCCGCCGGCCGTAAATACGTGGAAATGATGTATTCTAAAGATAAAAAACTGGAAATAAAGGAGGAAATACCAATTGGGTATGTAAGAAAATAACAACATGAAAAATAGGCTAAAATACTTTCTAGGGAATACACCCGAAGAAGCGGAGAAAACATATAAAAAATTTGGTAGATATTTAAATAAAATAAGTTCGATCTACTCGATGGCTACAGGTTTGGAGAAGGGGGACTTATTTGGAGAAGCCGTCCTTGCGCTATCAAAGGCAAAGGCTAGTTATGAGCAGGATAGAGGTCCTTTCATAAAATGGGCATCGTTTAAAATAACTGACGCCCTTAATGATTTTGTAGCCAATAATTCATCTATCATCCATGTACCGGAATACTTGCTGCTAGCAAACCGTTTGGTTAATAGGTTAAGGTTATACTTAGAGCTATGCACCGACGATAACGAAGTAGTAAACTCCATAATCTATAAGGGTATTAATGAGCTAAAAATGCGCTCACCCAATCTGCCCTATTGGATTGAGGAGGAGGCAGAACCTATTTTAATCAAGCTGGAAAGAAGTGCTAAGCGGGCAAATATAAGTTACGAGGAGCTCGTAAAACGCGCAAATTTCATACCAGAAACGACGAAAGTAACACATGAGTTTCAAGAAAAAGAACTTTCTCATGAAAGACAAGTTCTCATTAAAATATATGTTAGCCAGATGCAAGCTAAAATGACAGACAAGGAAAGAGAAATATCCCGCTTGATAATGGCGGGAAGATCTCAAAAAGAGATAGCGAAAGCTATGGGAAAGACTCCTGCCTGGGTTAGCACACAATTGAAAAAGATGAGAACAAAATTCAATGTAAAGGGGGTGTTCGATTGAGCACTATTTCTGTTCTACAAAAACTACATAGAGAAACTGCGGCCGAGGTCTTCATTACAGGCGGTTTCGTACGGGATTTTCTGAGGGATAAGGGCAACAAGGATCTTGACATTGTTGTGAGAAGTATGCCTATGAACTCAGTATTCACGTGGTTAAAGCGTCATGGTACCGTTAAGCGTGTGAAATTAGCACAAACCAATGATGCTTTCAGCGTGTCAATAGTGTTATTTAAAGCGCCTGACGACGACCTAACAGCACAGCTCACATTACCAAAGCGGAAGTCACCAAAGCGAAACCGAACGGTAAACTATAAAAACACTTTACAACAAGACGTGAAGTGTAGAGATTTTACCATAAACGCAATGTATCTACCCATACACTACAAATCCAAGAAGGACGTCATCGATCTTTCAGGAGGAAGGGATGACATAAGGAGTAGGGTTATAAGGACCGTTGGCAAGAGTGAACCTACGCTAATAGAGTCCCCAATAAGAATAATGCGGGCTATTTCTTTGGCCGCGAGAACCAATTACAGAGTTGACAATGAGCTGGTGGAGGCAATAACCAAACAGCTGGATTTGCTGTTCAGAGTTCCTATGGATAACATCAGAAACGAAATAGACAAAATAATTCTGTCAAAAAGACCATCCAAATATTTCAAACTGATGGAGAAAATAGGAATCCTAAAAATAGTCATGCCAGAACTTTATGGCTGTGTTGGAGTAACTCAAAACACAAAATATCACAAATTTGATGTGTTCAAACATTCACTCTACGCAATGGACAATTCACAACCCATTCTGGAGTTGAGACTTGCCGCATTACTTCATGACGTAGGAAAGTCGGTGACCAGAAAAGAGACACCAACAGGAATAACTTTCCACAAGCATGAGATTGCCAGTACAAAAATGGCAAAACATTTCTTGATGCGATTAGGCTACTCTAACAAGATTAAGAAGGCAGTGACTCATCTTGTAAGACACCATATGTATCATTACACACGTGAATGGAGTGACGCCGCGGTGAGAAGATTTATGAAGACTGTCGGAATAGGGAAGCATAACATAGACTCCCTAGACGAGTTCCCTTTGTTCAAATTGAGAGCCGCTGAACGGCTCGGGAATGGACTAAAGAAAGAAGCCATAACCGAAAGGCAAAAAGACTTTCAGAGAAGAATCGAAGCAGTGTTCAGGGCAGGAAATGTTTTATCTGTAAAAGACCTCGACATAACGGGATATGACATCATGGCTATGTTCAATCTTTCACAAGGACAGAAAGTTGGAAGCATTTTAACTTTCTTATTGGAAAGAGTGATTGAGAACCCCCAGCTAAATAAAAAGACGCTTCTTTTAAAGGAAGCAGTGGATTATCTAAGCAAAGAAGGAGAATAATAAAGATGCCAATCTACGAGTATGAATGCCCCGCATGCGGAAACAGGGAAGAACAGTTATGCCGTAGCTTCGATGACGGTGACAAGGAAAAAAAGTGTTCCAAGTGCAATTCAGTAATGAAGAAACTGGTATCTTCGAGCACATTCACGCTCAAGGGGGGTGGTTGGTTCCAAGACGGGTATTCCAATGCTACCAAAGTGAAAAATAAAAATAAGAGCGAAGAAAAAGGGTGAACGCTGTCCTCATGCTAGCTTGGACAGCGGCCCTTTTCACGGAAAAACCTAGTATAGCATAGAATGGGTGTAATGCGACAACCTAGAGAAACAATATTGAGCTATTAGACTTACCTGCACGAAACTACAAGAAAGTGTAGGTCTAAAAAGAAATTTAGCTTAACTCCTGTTTGCACTTTTGCGTTTCCTGTTGTTCTCTTCCTTTGGCCTAGGTGGTAGAAGTGAAGTTCGAATCTTCACTACTAGGTTTTTTCCGTCAAAATAAAAATGACGCATAAAATATATATGCGTCAAAGGGGAAGTAAACGGCTAAATGATTTCACATTTCAGCTATCTCTATGATCACAGTCGGCTGTTAATGAGCAGATTGGCAGCCGACATAAGATACGATTAAGAAGGGCTTACGGTGGTAATTCCTTTCCCAACAAAACAGTGATGGGTGTTTCCGCCCTAATATGGAGACGGGTCCACACCGTACCCGTTATAGAGCCCTTCTTCACCATTTTTCAGAGAAAGGACCAAAAGTGAGGACATGAGTGATGGATTAAGTATTGAGGGCCTCGGCATAGCTTTGGGTTTAGGTGAAGAAATAGGACAGGCCTTAACCGAAGATAGAGAAGCCCGAGAAGAAAGCTCCCCTGAGCCACTCTCTTTACAGGAGAACTATTCCTTAAAGTGCAAAATAACGCACAAGAAGCAGCCAAGAAAGGGCTCATTTGAGGAATGGATGAGGTTAGTGATCAGTGGGGAAATAGATCCGTACAACGTGGAGATGTACCCAAGAAATCCTGACTTTGAGGACCCCATGTGATGCGGACCAGCTTCATAGGAAAAAAGAGCTCCAAAGCCCGGCGGGCAATCTCAGAAAACACCGGAATACCCCTTTATAGAGGAGGAGTGCTGCCGGATTTGTTCATAAACTATGGTTTGGCAGGCGTTAATAAACAGCGTTTCTACAAAAGGTACCCAAAAGCAAGAAAAGTACCAACTGTAAACAAGAACGCAGGGATTAGAAAGTACGCAGCTGTTCAGAGAGCGTCAAAGGCAGGTATTCTGACTCCAAAATCTGTTTTAAGTTTAAGCAAGAATGAGAGATTGCCCGACTGGCTTGAGAAAAAAGAACATTCTATTGGTGGGAAGGGAATAAAGAAGGCTACCCGAAGAAGCCATCGTGCTGGTTGGTATTATCAAGAATTCATCAAAAACAGGGCTTATGAACTTAGAGTTCATGCTTTTTCATGGATGCCAACGTGGGTAGTTCAAAAGCGATTAGGAAATGCAGAACAAGTTGCATGGAACCACGCAAACGGTGGTTATTTCCAAACAGTACACCACATGCCAAAAGACACTGCACCATACAGGGCGGTGGAGATGTCGCGTGTACTACTCGACGTGTTAGGCATGTCGTTTGGAGCTGCGGACTTCATAGTTGACGCTGCGAAAAATGTGTATTTCATAGAAATAAACTCCGCACCAGGATTTTCTGGACTAAGTGACTCCATTTACTTTGAGGCGTTTGCGCAGCTAAAAAAGACGCCGAAGAGAAAGGCGAGTGAATATGTTTAAAAGTGAGATCAAGAAAATAGTTCAAGAGAGGCTGCAGAGGGACATTGTCCTAATAGTATACAGGGGAAGTATCGCACACAACATGTACATCCCTTCTGAGGATCCAGACAGCATAGACGACGTTGACGCAATAGCTGTTTATATGAGCGATCCAGAGGCCTATCTCAGCTTGGCTCACGGGTTCCCGAAAGGTGTCCAAATCACGGAGGGTAAATATGACATCGTAGCCTACGAGTTCAGAAAATTTGTGTATCTACTAACCAAAGCTAATCCGAATGTCTTGAGTGCGTTGTGGGTAAAGCCTGAGCACCAAATAATGCTGTCACCACTTATAGGCAAAAAGCTTATAGACATGCGAAAGAGTTTTATCACGCAAGAAATATTCAATACATTTGGCGGCTACGCCAGGAGTCAGCTGAAAAAAATGACGCATTTTGTCTTTCAAGGCTACATGGGGGAAAAGAGAAAATGCCTGGTGG
>Ga0256841_1000358_pt1 | contig 48785 bp, 42 predicted proteins | sample 356308metaG_FD_185971 | JGI IMG/M metagenome (GOLD analysis project Ga0256841, IMG submission 185971) | Hydrothermal vent microbial communities from Mid Atlantic Ridge, Atlantic Ocean - 356-308 | ecosystem: Environmental > Aquatic > Marine > Hydrothermal vents | place: Atlantic Ocean: Mid...
CCTCGTCTTCCGCCTTGGTCTTCTTTTTAAACCACTTAATCATTCTAGCCTCCAATTGTACATGTCCCGACACCCTCCGGGTCGTCTACCTGCATCGCATCTTAGGCGTCATTGCCCGCCGGACACAGCGTACTATAGTCCGCCGGGCACTTCCTTGCATCTGCAGCCCAGGTAAACGATCACGGATCCAGGATTATCTCTTATTTTCAAGGTACTCTTCAACCAGTCTTCGACACTTATGAACACCTAATCTCCCTGAGGTCTGTTCAATTGATCTGATCTTTTCAAAAAGTGTTCGGCAATCTTCCATATCCAATTTGGCAATCATTTTCAAGGTATTGATTTCATCCATCGTGTGCGGAAAGTCAAAATCGCCTTCAGGAATAAGTTCTTCTTTCTTGATAAGTTTTACGTAAAGGATACTTCTTGCAGCTAAAAGGGCCTGTTTTTCATGGGGAAATTTACCCTTGAAAACGAAACCGAGCGTAAGCCTGTCACCAGGGGATAAAACGAGCTTACCCCTGATTGACGACCTTACCACATCTCTCATGACATACAGTGGCTTTATAACGCTTCTCCCTCTCATCAATCGCACAAGGTAAACAAAGAGGGCCATGTGGATGTAACCAGCTTCCACGTAAACTCTTACATCATCCGGTAGCGGTTTTATAACTTGTGATAACCTTTCCGCTCTCAACCTGTCTCGGAGAACAATCCGGGCGGCATCGCTCCGGGCAAAGTCTATAACGGAATCGATCACCCGATAGAAGTTCCCTTTGACCGATTCTTTATAGAATCTTATTAGTGCCCCGGTGGCCTTTCTTTCCACTTCGTACACTTCTGCGAGGAGAGGATCGCTTGTCACCTGTTGCACAGTTTCTCCCTCGGCAAATTTCATCTGGATTTTCAGTAGGCTCTCTAGGTACGGCTCGACCTGCAATATCGATTTTCCACGAAAGTACAAACCTTGAAGCAGCTCAATTAGGCGTTTACCGTATTCGTGGTATTCAATATCTGCAGACGCAAGGTATTGCGAAACGGGAATCTCTTTTTTCAAAACTTTTATGAAATCGGGGTTAAAGGGTTCTTCCAGGATGACAAGGTCTGCGTGAAGAATTTCATTCCGGGCAAGCAGAAGGGTCTCCGGTCGGTGTGTCGCAAAGGCTATAGTTATCATGGACATAGTTTTAAGAGTAGTCTAAAAGTATTTCATATCAAATATCCCATCTAAGGAGGTTAAAAACCATGTTAAGCATAAAGTCCATAAAAAAAGATATTATTGCAGTTTGCCGCCTGATGTACGAAAAAGGTTACATAAGTGCAACTGATGGAAACGTAAGCGTGAGGTTCCAGAAACATGAGATGCTGATTACTGCCACCGGCACCCACAAGGGTCTCTTGAAAGAGGAAGATATAATCGTTACTGACCTGGAAGGAAACAGAATTTCAGGGCAGAAGAAACCGTCTTCCGAAATCATGATGCACTTAAAAGTTTACGAAAAATGCAAAGGGATAAGTGCCGTAATCCATGCTCATCCACCGATCTGCACAGCAATATCACTTACTAATAGTTCTATCCCTACAACCTTTACCCCAGAAGTATACATCTCCTTTGGAAGGAAGATACCCGTGGCACGTTATGCAACTCCGTCCACATCGGAAGTACCGGAAGCAATTTCTGAGTTTCTTCCCGATTTCAAGGCTTTACTGCTTGCACGTCACGGCACGCTGACAATGGGGAAAAACCTTTGGGACGCCTTTTATAGGCTGGAAAAGATGGAAAATGCAGCCCACGTGTTTCTCCTGGCAAAGCATCTTGGAGGTGCAGAACCCATTGCAGAGGAAAAGCTGAAATTGCTTGATCAATTATTCCACTAGTTTTCTCTGTTCCTCAATTTCAGCAAGCAGGTGGGTAAGCCTTTTCAATAGATCTGGGATCGCTGAAATGTTGCCAAGTTTACAGGCTACTTCCATTTTATGTGAAATATCAGAAATTTCGGACAATCCGATACTGCTTGCACCGCCTTTAATAAGGTGGCAGTGTTCGGCGGCTTCCAAGAGTGAGCCTTTACCCAGGGAAATGCGGATATTCTCAACAACGGCAGGCGTATTTTCCAGAAATACGTCGAGAACTTCCAGGTACTCACTAACCTCAAATCCAAGATCATTAGCTATTTCTACGATTCCTGTTGCCATGATTCGGTTATTGTCACTCCTTGAAAAACTTCATAGAATTCCCAATGCACTCCGGTATACACAGGCTCAACTTCATGCTGGTCTCTTTCCGAAGATAGCAGTCCCTACTCTAATTATGGTTGCTCCTTCTTCTATTGCTACCTCAAAGTCGCCGCTCATCCCCATGGATAGATCTCGAAAGGTTAAGCTCGGAAATCTTTCCGCCATTTGATCTCTCAGTTCTCGAAGCCTCCTAAAGTAGGGTCTCGCTTGCTCAGGATCTTCAAAATAAGGGGGGAGCGTCATAAGTCCTCTGAATTCGAGGCTTGTATTTTTTGATATAAACTTCAGAAGTTCAGGCAAGTTCTCCGGAGAAATACCAGCTTTACTCTTCTCACCGGACACATTGACTTGAACCAGAACAGGTTGGATTTTTTTTATGCCTTCAGCCCGTTTTTGCAGTTCTGCAGCCAGTTTTATATTGTCCACCGTCTCCACCACGTCAAAAAGTCTAACAACGTACTTTGCCTTGTTTCTTTGAAGATGCCCTATGAAATGCCATTCCACAGGCTCGGTTATCGCTGATATCTTTTCTCTCGCTTCCTGGACGTAGTTTTCACCGAATACTCTTGCGCCAGACCGAATCGCGGCACGTATTCTTTCCAAGTCAACCGTTTTCGTCACAGCTACAAGGGTTACTTCATTCGGAGACCTGCCACATTTCTCGCACGCTTCTAATATGGCTCTCCGGACTTTTTCAATCCTCCGTGAAATTCGCTCCAGAACTTCTTCCCTTACCTCTGTCATAGCATCCTCTATGCTGTCGTTTGCTTAAGTCGGACACTGTACCTCAAAAGGCTTCGCCACATTCAGATCGATCAAGTGATCAATTACCTCTGCAAGGGGCAATCCGACAACATTGGTATAAGACCCCCTGATCTCTTTAACCAGAAAGCTACCAATTCCTTGAATTCCATATGAACCTGCTTTATCCAGCGGCTCTCCAGTGGCTACATAACCGGTTATTTCTCTTTCAGTCAAGATCTTAAATTTGACCTCGGTTTCAACGCATTCAACTATACTTTTGCCTTCCGTTTTCTTCACAAGACAAAAAGCACTTATGACCCTATGCCTTCTGCCGCTCAGTTTCTTTAGCATTCGGACGGCATCACGGACATCTCGCGGCTTTCCGAGGATCTCCGAATTGATTACCACTATGGTATCAGCACTTAGAACCCATTTGTCAGGATACCTTTCGGAAATCTCCATAGCTTTTAACCGGGCACATTCGGAAACGAACTTGCTTGGTTGTTTTTCACTGACGGCGCTCTCTTCGATTTTACTCGGAATCACGGTGAAGCTAATTCCCACGTTTTTTAGCATTTCTATTCGCCTGGGGGAAGCAGAAGCCAAAATTAAATCAGTCATTTTTCATAATCCTGTCAACCTAAATAACCTGACCGTGTTCTCCGTCAACCGCTCGCTTATCTCATCCAGAGGCATATTTCTCAATTCAGAAACCTTTTTTGCCGTAAACACCACGTAAGCCGGTTCATTCCTCTTGCCCCGGTAAGGGACAGGTGTTAAATAGGGTGCGTCTGTTTCCACCATGAGCCGTTCTAGGGGGCACTTCCGCACTACTTCCCTCTGTATCTCCGCATTCTTGTACGTAACCGTACCAGGTACAGAAATATAAAAACCTAGATCAAGGCACTTTTTTGCATAATTCCAGTCCCCCGAAAAACAATGAATGACTCCTCCGACTTCTTGAGCAGATTCATCCTTTAGAATACGAATCACGTCGTCGTGGGCTTCCCTGTCATGAATCACCAGAGGAAGCCTGCATTCCCTTGCCAGAGCAACTTGTTGTCTTAGACATGCTCGCTGTTTGTCTCTCGGAGCCCTGTCCCTGTAATAATCAAGGCCGGTTTCTCCCCAGGCAACTACCCTGGGGTCCATGGCAAGTTCTTTTAACCGAGACATTTCCTCGCCTGGTAGGTCGTGAGCACCATGAGGGTGACAGCCAACGGTTGAATAAATAAACGGGTACTTCCTGGCAATTTCTAGAGCCTTTTCCGAGGAGTCAAGACTTATGCCAACGGTGATCATGGCCACAACCCCCGAGTTCCTCGCTCTTTCTATCACCCCGTGTAGATCTTTTTGAAACTGCGGCATATCCAGGTGAGTATGACTATCAATAAGTCTCACCATCGCTTCCTTTCCTGTGAATATACAAATCTGAGCTCAATCTCCTCTTGCAATAATTGCATATCGTTATTAAATTGTTAAACGGTCAAAGTAAAGGATTTTATTACTAGCGAGGTGTGCTATGCCCATTTATGAATATCGATGTCTCGGGTGCGGTCAAACATCAGAATTTTTGATCACCTCGAGGATTCAAAACAAGGACTTGGCATGTAAACACTGTGGCAGCACAGATCTAGTCAAGATCATGTCTGCGGGTAATTATAAAATGAAACACGGTGGAGGAAACGGTAAAAGCAGTTCTCGGTGCAATAGAGAACAACCATGTTGCGGAGCAAAGACTAGGTGTGAAACACCTCCCTGCAGAAGTTAAACAACCCTAGTCTTTAAGGCGAAGGGCTTTACGACGGTTGTAAATTAGTTCCGGGGGCCGGTGAGATCTCGGTCGCCCCGGCGGTTCACTGTTCTGGCCAGGAGGCAGGCTTTGATGCTACATCCAGGATTTTTAAGCACATCAATCACTGGATTCCCGCTTCCACGTGTATTACACGTCGCTTCGCCTGAAGGTGATTGGTTCAAGAAAACGGAAGAGAAGAAAGATGGATAAAAAATGGGAACATATTTACGGTCCGGTGCCATCCAGGAGGCTTGGTCTGTCTTTGGGGATAGACCTGGTACCGTACAAAACCTGTAATTTTGATTGTATTTATTGCCAGCTTGGAAGAACGAAGGAGAAGACTGTTGAGAGAAAGGGTTATATCAGCGCTGGAACAATCCTGAAAAACCTTTTTCTTGCCCTGGAAACAGTAACCAAACCTGATTTTTTAACTCTTGCCGGTTCCGGTGAACCCACTTTGAACTCAGAAATCGATATTATAATTAGCGAAATAAAAAAGAAAACTGATATACCAGTGGCCGTTTTAACAAACGGAAGCCTTTTGTCGGAGTTTGAAGTACGTAAGGCCTTGTTGAAGGCGGACGTGGTACTACCTTCCTTAGATGCTGGAGATGAAACCACATTCATCAAAATAAATCGTCCCCATGAAAGTATTCACCTGGAGCAAATCATCGGTGGCATGACTGCATTCAGACAGGATTTTGAGGGTGCTATCTGGCTTGAGGTATTCTGTGTAGACGGTATTAATACTTCTGACAAACAGCTTCAAGGTTTAAAAGAAGCGATAGAGAGGATTCGACCCGATAAAATCCAGTTAAACACCGCAGTAAGACCCCCTGCGGAATCTTCGGTCCGGGCGGTAGACGATGAAACGCTGGGGAAAATCTGTGCCTTGTTGGGCAGCAAATGCGAGGTGATTGTTAAAAGGGACTTCCACATCGAGGGAAGAGATAGCATTATTGATCCTGATTCGATTATGGCAATTCTTTCACGACGCCCTTGCACCCTTTCAGACTTGACAGGTGCACTCAACACCAGTCCAAACCATATCTTGAAAACAATATCCGACTTGCTTGAAAAAGGTACCATCAGGTCCTACTTTCAGAACAGGGAATTGTTTTACACGAAGGCTAGCTGACCATTGCAGTGCGAAGGATGGGATCATTTGATAGATCAAGGAGGAAAAAAATGGCAGTAAGCTATCCGAAATTTGGGGAGAAAGTTGTAGCGAAAGTTATCGACATGAAGGGTGATTGCACTATCGGAATGCAGAAAGGTGACGAGTTCGAACTCAGTATCCATAAATGTGGCGAATTCTGCGGATATTTCTATCACAACATTTTTAATTGGATATCCTTACTGCAACTGGGTGGTAAATCTCCTTTTGGAGACGATCCGGACACCATAGTCTGGGAATGCCCAAACGCTCAAAACAGGGTAAAAATTGAATTAAAACGCGTAAAAGAATAGTTGCAGGGCTTATTATGAGACGGATCCATCCTTCGCCTGCTTGTAAGCTCGAGTTCACACAGGAATTAATAGAGGGGAAAAATTGAAAGACCCGATTGAGAAGGGAAAAACCGGTGATCAAAAAATCAAAGCTGTTATTTTTGACTGCGACGGTGTTTTGTTCGATTCAAGAGATGCAAACACACGTTTTTACAATAGCATTCTGGAACACTTTGGCAAGCCACCCTTAAAGGAAAGCCAAGTCGAATACGTTCACATGCATTCCTTGGCCGATTCCATCCGTTACCTGTTTCCCGGGGATAATATCGAGGATATATTAAAGTATTGTCGTAGTCTTGACTTTAAGGATTTCAACAAGTATTTGAGGGTCCAGGAAGGTCTTATTGAATTTTTAAATTATCTTAGGCCACGATACAAAACAGCCATTGCGACGAATCGTACCGTTTCTATGGCTTTGGTGCTAGAAGAGTTTAATCTCCAGAATTATTTCGATCTCGTGGTAACCGCAGCAGACGTAAAAAGACCAAAACCACATCCGGAAACAATCGAAAAGATACTTAACGCCTTTGCAATAAAACCTGAAGAAGCCGTTTTTATCGGCGATTCCGAGGTAGATAAGCAGCTTGCAGAAAATACGGGCGTTATTTTTATTTCTTACAAGAACCCTGATCTCGAGTGCCACTATCTGGTCAATAGTTTTGAAGAAGTTAGGCAAATACTAGAAGAGAACCTAAACAAATAGGCCCCGGGAGCAACTATTCTCTATGAAAAGGAAAACATCGCGGCCGGAAGAACTAGATTGGGCAAGAAAAACTCTTGGTCTGGGACGAAGAGCCACTCTGGAAGAGATTAAATCAGCATATAGGGAAGCGTGCAAGAAATGGCATCCGGACTATAACCCTGACCATGATAAAAGTGATTTAACCAAGCATATGCAAGACATCAACAAAGCATACCAGATTCTGATGGAATACATTGAGAATTACCGTTATCTCCTGGTGCCGGACGTTGAAGAGAACTTCGACCCCGAGTCCTGGTGGTGGGAAAAGTTCGGATCGGCTTTTGCCGGAAGCGTTAAAAGAAAGAAATCGAAGGACTAAAGAGAATGGCCGGACCACATTGGGCCGGTCACAATGAAGAGTGAAAGTCTCTCTGAAAGCCCATTTAGAGCCGGAAACAAAATAGCCTTTCACGCAATAGTTTTGCCGGAGGAACACCTCATGGAGATCCTCCTTATAGCCTGCGTCCACGGGGATCCCCGTGGGAGGAAAAAACTTTTTGAACTTTTAGCCAAAGAAAAACCAACCCACGTATTTATAGAACTCAGCCCGTGGGGACTTTTCTTTAGAAAAAGGTATTCCCGGTTTTTGCTTTCCACGCTCAAAAAAAACCTACACCATGCTTCAGGCATTCTTAAAATTTCATACCAGAACACCCTCAAGCACCCGTCAATCCAGTCGATAATTGTCAAGTTCTTGTTACCGTATGAATATCGAGCCGCCTGCGAATACGCCTCCCTTTACGGGGCAACTGTTTGTCTTCTCGATTCAACCCTTTTCAGCATTGAACACACCTCCAAGTGGTGGGAACTCATTGATACAAAAAATCTCACTTATCTACTCCAGCAGAACCACCCATCACTTTCCCGCCAAGTAACCTTTGAGTACATAATGGCCAGCCAGGCATGTTGCCAATCTCCAAAATTCCGGGGAGACAAGGCAATTCCCTCGCTTCCTGAAAATAAGGCAGATCTGAGGAGAGAAAAGTGGTTGCTTGAGCAATTGAAATTACATGTTGGAATCTACAATCCGAGAAAATGTGCCTACGTGGGTGGGTGGAGGCACTTCGTGCCATCAAGCCCAGTTATCGAAAGCGTGGTTAGGACCAGAAACATCAAAAGTCAAATTGTTATCCTTTCTGATCCTCCCGAGTACATTCCGCCAGTGGTTGGCAGCCATTCAACATGAACAACGGTCATGATTCCATCAACCGAAATCTACTGTGATTCTGATATCATGTAACCTTTCACATGTTAGATTAAAATAACCTTTCAGCAATATCCTGGTAAATGGCTCGTATATTGCTTAACAAGATGATGCTGAGAGGAAAGTGTCTTCTCAGGACAAAAATTTTCTTTCCGAGGTAGAGGGATGAAAAAGATACTTCTTATAGATAACGACCCTGTGATTTTAAAGATAGTGCGACAAATTTTTGAAGGTGAGGACTATAAACTTGTCACCACTGAGGGTGGCCTTGAGGCTTTAGAAAAACTGGAGGAGGAGAAACCAGACCTGGTAATAGTCGACTTGGTGATGAGTAACCTTTCGGGGAAAACGATATGCGAGGTGATTCGAAATAACAAGGAGTTTTCCCAGATACCCATTATAATTCTTTCTGCAGTACTGGCAGAAGAATGTTCATGGGAAATCATCGGTGCCGATGCCTTTGTGGCCAAGGGACCAGTTAATGAAATGAAGACAAACCTTCTCAAAGCAGTGAAAGAATTGCTTTCAAATAATTACCCCAAGGCCGCAACTTCTTCGTGTCGAAGGATCTTTGGAATAGAAGATCAACATCCGAGACAGGTGGTAAAGGAACTCTTGGAAGCAAATGAAAGGCTTCTGAAAGTAATATCCCACATATCGGAAGGATTGATCGAAACGGATAAAGACTTCAGGATTTTGAACCCAAACGATACCTCGGCCAGGATACTTAACATGGACAGGCTTTCCATGGTTGGCAAAAATCTCCTGGAACTGTTGGACGTAGAAAACGACTTAAAGACAATGGAATTAATAAAACTCCTGAAAGAAAATGAAAAACCTTTCGTCGAGTTTCAAAAGTTTCAGGATGAGAGGGTTATAAACGTGATAATTAACCCTGTTTTTAACCAAATTGGACCAATATCGTACATCACGCTTTTGCAGGACGTAACAGACAAGAAAAGACTGCATCAGGAACACTTAGAGAGGGCTCGATTGGCGGTTATGTTTGAAATGGCAGGCACAATTACCCATGAATTTCGTCAACCGTTAACAGTGATTCAGGGTCTCGCAGAACTGGCAGAAAGAAAATTAGGGTTTCTGGAGGGGTCGGTAAACATTAATTCCGTAACAAGGTACCTGAATAAAATCAAGGAAGAATGCAACAGGCTTAACCAGCTTACTATCAGGGTCGCAAACATCACCCAATACCAAACGCGGGACATAAACAAGGGAAGAATCGTGGAATTACCCGTGATAGAAATGACAAACTAATGGATCGATTCCCAAAAAACATTAGCAACGCTCTGTCATGGCGAGGAGTCTGCCTGCGGGCGACAGCGAAGCAATCTCCTTGGAATATTAGAGTCTTGGAGAATGTCTCGCTGCGTTCGCAATGACTCTGCCTTAGCTTTTTGTTTGGCACAACATTTGGGAAGCACCTACTTACAAGGTAATTCTAAAAGGAAGTCTTTCAAAAATTTGACCCAAAGGTGAGAAGTTTGGCTTTTGGGTTTCTTTATGAAAAAAAACTAGCTTGCTATATTTTGAACATCAAGCTCGGAGGTCGTTTCTTTGCACATTCTATCGGCCCCCATTATTTCATGTATCCTTTCCGACAAATGGTTAATGGTAAATGGTTTTGTGATATAGCCCACAAATCCTTCATCCAGGATATCCTGAGCGCTCTTGTTCATTGAAAATCCCGTTGCAAGCAATGCTCTTACGTTAGGATCGATCTTTTTAATCTTTTGAAATGTTTCCCTTCCTCCCATAACAGGCATGTTCATATCGAGGATAACAAGATCTATTTTCTCATGGTTTCTCTTAAAAACCTCGACCCCTTCTTTGCCATCGGCAGCCGCAAGCACGCTGTATCCTAGTTTCTGCAATATCTCGCTCAACATGTTTCTTACAATATCTTCATCGTCCACGACAAGAATCGTTCCCGATCCCCTTGCCGGCTCATCAAACCCCATTTTTTCTTCTTTTTCGACCCTGGTACCCGCTGGCAACAATATGGTAAACACGCTACCCTTTCCGAGCTTGCTTTCCACGTGTATGCTTCCTTTGTGGTTCTTAACAATTCCGTAGACCATGGCCAAACCCAGCCCTGTGCCCTTCCCTACTTCCTTGGTTGTAAAAAACGGCTCAAATATTCTACGCCTGGTTTGCTCATCCATGCCACAACCGGTATCTGAAATTTCAAGCATTATGTATTTCTTCCCCTTCAGATCGTTGCTCTGAAAATACCTATTTATCCTTGAATCCCCGTTAGGTCTGTCAAGGTCTATCAAGCCGGTCTTGATGCGGAGTACACCCCCCTGGGGCATGGCGTCAGATGCATTTACACAAAGATTCATTATCATTTGTTCGAGTTGTCCTGAGTCTCCTATCACACCGGGCATATCTTCATCCAGTTCCAGGACGATTTCAATTCTCTTGTCAAGAGTTCTCCCGAGTAGATTCGCCACGTTTTTTATAGACTTGTTTATATCAAAACACCTTGTTTCAAGTTCATCCTTCCTAGAGAACATCAACAACTGCTTGGTGAGTTCTATCGCCCTCTTACCAGCATTTTCAATAGTCATAAGTATTCGCTGTTGCTTACTCCCCGGCTCCATTTCCATTTTCAGAAGGTCAATATAACCCATTATTCCACCTAGAATGTTATTGAAATCATGGGCAATTCCGCCGGCCAGAGTTCCTATCGCTTCCATTTTTTGAGCATGTTGTAGTTGTGCTTCCAGCTGCCTTCTTTCGGTGATATCCCTGATAATGGCCTGAAGGTAAACTTCATCGCCCAGTTCAATTCGGTTAAGGTTAATTTCGGTATCCAGGACCTCCCCATTGGCTCTAATATGTTGCCAGTAATAAAACTGGGGCTTCCCATTCAAGGCCTCAGAAATCTTCTCACGGATTAAATCATCGGATTTTTTGCCATCAGGCTGAATTTTGGGTGAGAAATCAAGCATCGTCTTGCCGATTATCTTGCCCCTGTCACAACCGAGCATTTCACTTGCCTTAGCATTGCACTCAACAAATACTTCATCCTTTAGTATAAAAATCGCGTCCCCTGCGAATTCAAACAAACTCCTGAACTTCGTTTCACTACGCCTTAGTGCTTCTTCCAGTTCAGCCTTAGAAATGGTATTGGAAATCTGGTCCGATAATATTTCAAGAAAACGAACTTCCAACTTGCCAATAAATCGAGACCTTCTGGATCCGAGAACCAATAATGCCCGCAATTTACCATCTGTCCTGACGGGTAAAAGAGCATCCACGGAAATACCATGTTCGGCAAGGTGCTTATCGAGTTCACTTCCTAGTTTAAAGGGGGGGAGCAAAACGGAGTGCGTCTTATCCAGAGCATTCTTAAGATTGGGATCTAATTCGAGGGTCTCCCAGATACCTGATGATTCGAAGGGGCCTCCAAACTGGTACCTGCACTCTATTTTGCTATTTTCGTCTATCAGTAACAGGGCACCAAAATCAACATCGATCCCCTTCACTGCCGCTCGCAAACATAGTGAGAGAGCCTTGTCCAAGGAATGTATGTTGCTCAAGGAATATGCGAGATTCCTGAATATATTCTGCTGTCTCTCTACTTTCTGCTTGCTGGTGATATCGTGAATACTTCCCCGGACGCCGTTGAAAACCCCGTTTTCCTTCACGATGGGTCTCCACGTGATTGCTACCCAGTGGGTTTGTCCTTCTTTATCTTTTATCTTGCACGGAAGTTCTTGGCCGCTGCCACCGCCCAAGGCATTACCGTAAAAAGATTCCATTAATTTCCTGTCATCTGGGTGAGCAAGATCAATAAAGCTAACCTTTCCTTCGAGAAACTCTTCCTTGGTATACCCGGTTATCCTTTCGCAAGATGGGCTGCAATAGGCAAATGAGCCATCAGGGTTTAACCAGAACTCCCAGTTAAAGGTAAAATCTGCAACGGTCTGAAAGCACTCCCTCGATTCCCTTAACTCCTGGGTTCTCTTCTCCAGCAGATCTTCAATCCTGAGAAGCGCTCTTTCGCGCTGGGTTTTGTAAGCAAGGTCTACCAGGTATTCAGGTTCAAAGGGTTTTTTCACATAAGCGTCAGCACCGAGCCTAAGGATTTTTACCGCCAGCTTGGTGGAAGGCTCTACAGTTATGAGGATTACTGATGCATGGGAAGGAGGTTCCTTGAACTTGGAAATCAACTTGTCACCAGTGACGTCTGGCAACTGGTAATCCAGTATCACAATGTCAGGCCTGACTTTTCGGAAAAGAGATTCACCTTCGTTACCGGTAGCCGCTTCATAAACTTCAAAACCCGCTTTCTCAAAAGTCCTTTTTATGACGTGACGCTGTGAATTACTATCTTCAATCACAAGCACTCGCTTTTTGATTGAGTGGACCTTGCCCTGCAAGAGACTTTCAACTGTATTTTTCAGATCCTCGGTCTTAAAGGGGATAGGTAGAAAGGCATTGGCGCCAATGTCTCTTGTTATCCCTTCAGCGTCAACCCCGGAAAAGGTTGCCGATACCACCAAGAGAGGGGTTTTATTGTACTTTTTGAATTCCTCTGATCGAAGTAGTCTACAAAACCTCCACCCATCGATAACGGGCATATGTAGATCGGTAATTATCAGGTCGAAGGGTGGAGAAGCTTTCTCAATTTCATCGAGAGCCTTCTCTGTCTGCGAACAAGATATTACGTCCCAGCCCTCTTTTTCGAGGAAATTGGCTATCAACGAGAGCTGAAATACGTCATCGTTTACCAGTAAGATCCGGGCTTTTTTCATTGCTACCCTGTTTGTTACTAGAACATCGTCAGCCTATGGTTGAGGCTAAAAAGAAGTCAGGCAAACCGCTGTAAGTATTATAGCCATCATACCGGGGAAAAATGCAACAAAAAGTCACCTATTTCGACAACATTTTGAGGTATAGAGCCTATAAGATAAGGGAAAATTGAAAGTAGTTGACAAGTAGCCTGCAGTTAACTACTTTTAGATCGTTTTTATAAACTTGCAATAATTGGCACATAAAATAAACTTAGGGATTGGCTTGATCCCAGGCCTAATAGAGCAGCTTCTGGAATAAAAAAATGAGCGAGTATAAGCTAAGACCTGTTATTACCTATAACCGCATCCAATCCAAGATCAGAGAAATTGCCAAAACGATATCAGCCCAATACAAAGACAAAAACCTTGTCATGGTGGGAATCCTCAAGGGGGCTTTTATCTTTCTTGCAGACCTGGTAAGGGAACTTTCAATTCCCGTGGAAATTGATTTCATCAGGCTTGCCAGTTACGGAACAAAGGCTGAAAGCAGCGGTTCGGTACAACTTACCAAGGATATCGAATTACCCCTCGAAGGGAAGGACGTTGTAATAGTTGAGGATATCGTGGATACGGGATATACCCTTGAATTCCTGGTTGATCATTTGAAGAAAAAAAACCCCCGTTCAGTCAAAGTTTGTGCCCTAGTCGACAAGAGTGAAAGGCGAACGTGCCCGGTAAAGATTGATTTTACAGGCTTTAAAATTCCCCGTGGATTCCTCGTGGGTTACGGTCTCGATTTTAGTGAAAAATTCAGGTATCTTAAAGACGTGTACGAGATAATCTTTGAAAAGGAGAGTAATAAAAAATAGCTCTTTTCACCGGAGCAGGGAAAGAGAGGGATTAGAGAGTGGTAGTCACTTGTGAAAGGTGCCATACAAGATTCCGCGTGGATGATAAATTAGTACCGGAGAAAGGTGTGAAGGCAAAATGCTCCAAGTGTGGCTATATTTTTATGATTTATCCCGAGCGCCCTGAGGAGGACGATGACGGACCAGCCCTGAGCGTACTTGACGAGGATACGGATATTGATACTCAAAGCGTCCCGGCGACAGGAAGAAGAAAGCAGGAAGTTAGGAAAAGTGAACCGTCGCTTATATCCAGGAAACTCTTTTTCGGGGCGTTTTTAGGATTGGTAATACTGTGCCTCTTCCTCCTGTTTGCATACATTAGAACATACAAAACATCACACGTGCAAAAAGAAGCAGATCCCGGAAACAAGCGAATAACGGTATCCTCTGAAACAAAGGAATACTTCATAGATAACATTCATCTGGGGCAACTCTTCGTAGTACAAGGTATGGTACGAAATGAATATCCGCAAGCAAGGAGTTTTATTTTCTTAAAAGCAACCCTTTACACAAAGCTGAATAAACCGTACCAAACCATAACTCTCTACTGCGGTAACCCTCTGACAAAAGAACAACTTCGGACAATGACTTTGGAAGAGTTATTAAAAGTAGTCAAGAATAAGTACGGGAAAAGTAGGTCAAACGTAAACATATTACCCCGCGCAGAAGTACCATTTACGGTTTTTTTCTATAATTTACCAGAACTTAGCAAGTTGACCAACTACAAGATAGAAGTGATAAGTTCTGAGCCTTACAAACCTTCAAGCTAGGAGAAGATAAGGTAGCAGGCCGCCTGTCCGATGCTTCAAAAACGTCACATCACCGCACTTCTTTTCCTTCTGGCAATAGTTTTTATTGGAACGTGGGGATACGTACTCCTAGAAGGCGCAAATGTTCTTGATGCTTTTTACATGACTATCATTACGCTGACCACTGTGGGTTTCAAAGAAGTCTTCCCTTTGGACCAGGGAGGACGTATATTCACGATATTCATCATTTTTTTCGGAATGGGCACCGTTTTATACCTTGCAGGTAGCCTAACCCAGATGATTATTGAGGGAGAATTGAGGAAGATTCTCGGGAGGAGGAAATTGGAAAACAAGATAAAATCACTGAGGAATCACATTATAGTCTGCGGTTACGGTAGGATCGGGGAAGTGGTCTGCCAGGAAATCAGGGCACAAGGAGACATTGACATTGTTATCATAGAAAAAGACCCCCAAACTTTAACGAGGCTTGAAGAGGCCAATTTCCTTTACATTCCCGGAGATGCCACTGAAGACGATTGTCTTATTAGAGCCGGAATAGAGCGAGCCAGAGGCCTTATCTCTGTTCTGAACTCGGATGCAAATAATGTCTATATTACTCTAACAGCGCGCAACTTGAACCCAGACATACTGATTGTGGCGCGTTCCAGTTCACCCATTTCTGAGAGGAAACTATTGCAGGCAGGAGCCAACAAGGTAATCAGTCCGCATTACCTGGGTGGCAAACGAATGGCTCAGATTCTTCTTCGTCCCACTGTTGCAGAATTTATTGATTTTGCCCTTCATGACCCGAACATAGAACTTAACCTCGGTGAAATTCCCGTAAAACAAAAATCGGTGCTTGACGGAGTCACATTGATGGAATCCGGTATTCGGCAGCAACTGGACCTTATCATCGTAGCAATAAAGAAAGAAAGCGGAGAAATGTTGTTTAACCCCGGGTCGGATACGGTAATTGAGGCCGGGGATACCCTGATAGCATTGGGCAGGAAACCAAACCTAAAGGAACTAGAAAAACTCGGAGAACCCGTTGCTCAGGAGGGATAAACGGATATCCTGAATCCATGACGAGACTTTATGGCTAATTTGTCTAAGGTGAACGACCACGGATTCAGGAATATCCCCTTGTGCTAGTGTATTTAGTCCTAAAAAACATTTGCAATATTCTGTCATTGCGAGGAGTCCGCCAAGGGGAGACAAAGAAATAATCTACTTGGGATATCAAGTTCATGGAGATCGCTTCGCTGCGTTCACAATGACTTGGCATCAGCTTTTTGTTAGATACAACAATTAGGAAGCACCTACTAGACACGAGGTGGATTAATCCGTATGATGCCTTCCGTGGTGATTACAGTGTATTGATCAAAACATTTTTTATATATATGCTTATAAAATACCAAGTCACAGCAAAAGAGAAATTACCATGGGTCGAATTTATAACAACATCCTTGAATGCATTGGTAAAACACCTCTGGTCAAAATAAACACCCTTAATGAAAATCACGGTGTAACTGTTCTGGCCAAGCTGGAATACATGAACCCAGGGGGATCGGTGAAAGATCGTCCGGCTTTGAAGATGATTGAAGAGGCTGAACGGCGGGGTGAATTGACCAGGGAAAAGATAATTATTGAAGCAACCAGCGGCAATACTGGCATAGGTCTTGCCATGGTGGCAGCTGTAAAAGGTTACAAGCTGATTCTCGCGATGCCTGAAACAGCAAGCCTTGAAAGGCGAAAGATCCTTAAGGCACTTGGAGCAGAAATCTTGCTCACTCCCGGAGAACTCGGAACCGACGGCGCTATTGAAAAAGTATACGAACTGGTTCGTGCGCACCCCAATCGCTATTTCATGCCTGATCAGTTCAACAATACAGACAACATGTTGGCCCATTACGAAACCACAGGGAGAGAAATATACGAAGATACCGATGGCCAGGTTAACGTTGTTGTTACGACCCTCGGAACAACTGGCACATCTATGGGAGTTGCCAGGATACTCAAAGAACTGAACCCTGAGATCAAGGTAATTGGAGTAGAACCTTACATGGGGCACAAAATCCAGGGTTTGAAAAACATGAAGGAGTCATACAGGCCAGGGCTCTTCGACCGGTCTATCCTGGATGAAATTATATTCATTGACGATGATGATGCTTTTGAGATGTCCAGGCAACTGGCAAGGAAAGAAGGTATTTTTGTCGGGATGAGTTCCGGGGCGGCAATGTACGTGGCACTTCAAGTTGCCAAAAAGATGGACACAGGGATTGTCGTGGCACTACTCCCTGACGGCGGAGAACGTTACCTGAGCACCAACCTTTTTGCCACCACCCTTGAACCCGACTTTTCTTTTTACAATTTCCTTGCAAAGAAAAAAGAAAGATTCAAGACAATTGATGAAGGCAAGGTAAGTATATTAACCACAGGACCTACCCTGGATAATCTCATGCACCTCGGGCATTGCCGCAGGTTTGTTTTTGCCGACACGCTGAGAAGATACCTCGAGTACAAGGGCTTTAAGGTTCGTCAGGTGGTGAACCTAATTGACTTCGACGAGAGGACCATTCAGGGGGCGTCGCGAGAAAACATAGACCTTGTCGAATTTACATCTTTTTACCTCGACGCGTTTTTCGATGACTTGGAAGCCTTGAAGGTGCTGCCGGCAGACCAGTACGCTCGGGCCAGCGAACATAAGGATGATATCATACGAGTGGTGGATAAACTCTTTGAGAAGGGTCTCGTGTATGAAAAACTGAGATCGGTATACTTTGATATTTCGAAGTGCAAAACTTACGGGGAGCTGTCTCACGTAGACCCAAAGAACATAAGACCAGGGAAAATAGTCGAGTTCGATAGTTACGAGAAGCTTAACCCTCGAGATTTTGCACTTCTCAAGCGAGCCTCCTTGGACGCTCTTAAACGTGGTTTCTACGTCAAAACCAACTGGGGAAGTGTCATACCCACGTGGCATGCGTCCGCAGCGGCTATTGCTTTGAGCCTGATGGGAACAACTACCGATATCTACGCAAGTAGCACAGATTTTTTGTTCCCTCACCTGGAAAACGTGCTTGCAATTGGCCAAGGGCTTACAGGCAAACTAATTGCAAACCACTGGATGTTGTGTGAAGTAATATTGCAGTCCGGCCGCCGAATGTCTCACGTCTCAAACAATGCCGTAATATTCAAACACCTGGTTGAAAAAGGGTACAAGGGAGAAGAAATCAGGTTCTGGCTCCTTGCAAGTCATTATCGAAATCCAATTCACTTTTCCTTTGAAAGCCTCGATAAAACAAGAAAGGCCCTAAAACGTGTCCAAGAATTTCTCAACAGGCTACACTTTTCCTCCACCGTTGAACAGGAAGACCCAAAGATTAAGGAAATAATATACCAATTCGAGCAGCGTTTCTTCGACGCCCTCGCAGATGATCTTAACATCGCAAAGGCTTTCGGGGCTCTTTTTCAATTCATAAGACAAATAAACCCGTACCTTGACAAAAATCGATTACACCAAGATCAGAAGCACAAAATTCTTAACATATTCAGGGATATAAACTCCATCGTCCAGGTTTTTCACCTAGATTTCAAGCCATTAACGGAAGAAGAAAAAAAACTGCTCTCAAAAAGAGAGAAAGCCAGAAGAGACAAGAACTGGGCCGAAGCAGACCGATTAAGGGAGGAACTACTAAGACGAGGGATAAAAGTTGTGGACACTCCTCAGGGCACACGGTGGGAAAGGACAAATTAGAAACTAACCTGTAAACTACTATCTAGATCCATCCTTTCTATGTAGGTAAATAGCCTTCTGCAGGACGGCCTTCTTGGAACGAAGAGAGATTACCATATTATATATTGACTTTGGCGCGGACTTTTTGTTATATGTTTAAAGCATGGGGCTGTAGCTCAGTTTGGGAGAGCGCCTGAATGGCATTCAGGAGGTCGGCGGTTCGATCCCGCTCAGCTCCACCAATAATTGTAAACTCAACCCAACCTGCGTGGTTGGGTTTTTTATTGATTGAAGAAACAACATGAACGAGTCAACAAGGAAAAAATCCAGGAACATAGCTCGGGGGCTTCCCGTGGTTGCCATTGTTGGTAGACCCAACGTGGGAAAATCTACCCTGTTTAATAGGATCGTGCGCCAGCGAAAAGCTCTGGTCGACGATCAACCCGGTATAACAAGGGATAGGATCTATGCTCAAGCTTCCTGGGATGAGTATCCTTTTTTGGTGGTGGATACTGGCGGACTTCAGGAAAAGGGACGGAATCAGATTGACGAAGAGGTCTCAAGGCAAGCAATCCAGGCAATAGAAGAAGCCGACCTGATTATTTTTGTTGGCGATGCCAAAACGGGCTCTACGGCTGAAGATCAGCTTATCTCCCAAATTCTCAGGAAAGGAAACAAGCCACTCCTCTACGTGGTCAACAAAATTGATGGCCCCGAACAAGAACAATTGCTATACGATTTTTATCAACTCGGGGTATCCGAGATTCTCCCGGTGTCTGCTGCCCATGGTCACGGATTTAAAAAATTGATGAATAGAATCGTTGATGAACTCATGATCCTTTTCGGGGAATCCCCAATTGAAGAAGAAACCGGTGAGATTATTCGGCTGGCTATTGTGGGAAGACCCAACGCTGGAAAATCATCCCTGATAAACAGGCTTGTAGGCGATGACAGGTGCCTGGTAAGCGAAGAACCTGGAACTACCAGGGATTCCGTAGACACCGAAATTGAGTTCAGAGGTAAGAAGTACCAGTTGATCGACACCGCCGGAATAAGACGAAAAGGCAAGACAAGGAAAAAAATAGAAAAGATAAGTGTTATCAAAGCTATTCAAAGTATAGAAAAATGCCATATTGCGATACTCATTATCGACGGTGAATTGGGTATTACAGATCAGGATTGCAGAATTGCAGGTTATATTTTCGAAAGAGGCAAGGCTTGCATCATCGCTATAAATAAAATAGATCTCGTCAAAAAAGATCCCTCCAGGCGAAAAAGATTACTTGAAGAAACTAGATATGCCCTAAAATTCATGCCCTACGCACCAACAATACCCATTTCTGCACTTACAGGAGAAAAAGTTCTCAAGATTTTTCCACTCGTTGATAAGATTTTCGAACAGTATCTGACACGAATCCCCACGAGCAAGCTTAACCAGTTTTTCGAGGAAATTACGTTTAAGCACGAACCACCAATGTTTCGCAACAGGCGAGTAAAATTCTACTATGCCACCCAGGTTTCAACAGCCCCTCCAACAATAGTTGCATTCTGCAACTTTCCGGATGGAATTCATTTTTCTTATAAAAGGTACCTGGTGAACGAAATCCGGAAAAAGTTTTCTTTTGACATGATACCGGTAAGGCTAATTTTTAGAGCCAGAACCTCGAAGTACCACACATAAACCGATTTCACCCAACCAATCCCGACTTACCATCCCGACAAGGCCATTCTATTTCAAAATAAATTTAGGCAGGATGTTGACATCGAAATTCTGGATACTTAGATTGTTTATGAACCTAGCCTAAGGAATATACGGAATGAGGGGCTAGAATATAAAAAGTTTGAAAGGAGGGATACAAATGTTAGATATAATTCCTTGGAGAAGAAAGCGTGAAGTAACAAGATATAGAGATGAAATAGATGAAATGTTCGAAAGATTTTTTAAGAGTTTCGGAAGTACTCTTCCTGATATATTTAGGGGTGAGGGAGAGATATGGCCATCTGTAGACGTACTGGAAGATAAGAAAAACATAATAGTTAAAGCAGAGATTCCTGGAATGGATGCATCTGATTTTGATATTAGCATCAGCGATAACATATTAACCATCAAGGGTGAGAAGAAACAGGAAAAAGAAGAAAAAGATAAGAACTTCTATCTTATGGAGCGTCAATACGGTACATTTACCAGAACTATTACTCTTCCAGTAGAAGTAGACGAAGGTAAAGTCGATGCTTCCTACAAGAATGGAATCTTAAAAATAGTTATACCAAAACGTAAAGAAAGTAAGGAAAGCAAAATCAAAGTAAAAGTTAAGGAATAAGTAAATAAAAAGGAGGTAGATATTATGGCACTTATAAGATGGACTCCAGGATTTATGGGTTGGGAAAGGGATCCCTTTGCTGAACTTGAAAGAATGAGAAGGGAAATGGATCGTTTGATGGGAGCTTTTTTCCCAACGAGAGGTATCGGAAGAGCAGCCGGAGTATTTCCAGCGGTAAATATTTCTGAGGATACAAACAACATTTATGTAAGAGCAGAGCTCCCCGGAATTAAAGCAGACGATATTGAGATATCTATTGAGGATAACAGCTTAATCATTAAAGGTGAGAGGAAGATACCGGAAGAAGGAGAGAATGTAACTTACCATCGTCGAGAGCGAGAAGGTGGTATCTTCAGGAGAATTATAAGTTTACCGGCAAAAATAGATGTTGATAAGGTAACGGCTACAAGCAAAAATGGTGTTCTTGAAATCGTATTGCCGAAGGCAGCCGAGTCTAAACCGAAACAGATTGAGGTAAAGACAGCTTAAAAAAGAATTAAATCCAGGAGGTGTTATACATGGCAGAAAAAGAAATGCAGGTAAAAGAAAAAGCCCAGATTGCTCCTGAAAGTGAGCAGCTTAAAGAAGGCCCGATATTTTTGCCCAACGTGGATATATTTGAAACTCCGGAGGCAATAACGGTCATTGCTGACTTACCAGGGGTTTCACCGGATAAACTAAATATTGATCTGCGGGACAATGAACTCACCATTGAAGCAGAAGTAGATTACAACATAGGAGAAGACGAGAAATTCTTGCTCAAGGAATACGAAATAGGGAAATATTACAGGAAATTCGCACTATCCAACGTGATTGATCAATCTAAGATTTCTGCTACAATGACAGATGGAGTCCTTAGACTAGTGCTCCCGAAAGTGGAAGCAGCAAAACCTCGCAAGATAGAAGTAAAGGCCGCATAGTAAGCAAACGGGGGGACTCCCCCCGTTTGAAATTGCTTGACATTCCGGAGGGATTCTGGGATGGCGAAAGACTATTATCTCATCTTGGGTGTCAGTCGAAACGCTGACCAGGAAGAGATAAAAAGTGCCTATCGTCGTGCCGTAAAGGATCACCATCCGGACGTATCCAAGTCTCCGGACAAGGAAAAGTTTATAGAAATACAGGAAGCATACGATGTACTGAAAGACCCGGAGAAAAAAAAAGCTTACGACGAGTCCCTTAAAAGGGCGGAACGCAAAATCGGCCCAATCTTTAGAGGCTTTTCCCACCATTTCAGACCTTCGAGGCGTGATCCCTTTTTTTCTTTCTTTGACGAACTTTTCGAAGATATTACCTCAGCTTTCTCGCATTCTTTTCATCCATCCGGAAGAAACTTGTATTCGGCAGAAATTATCCTATCCCCCAAGGAAGCGGAAAGAGGCGGCTATCTCCCTCTTTCGGTGCCTATACATCAAATCTGTTACCACTGCCAGGGAAGGGGAAGGTTAGCAATCTTTAGGTGTCCCGAGTGCTACGGGAAAGGATATCTGGTGTCCAACGTTGACGTCAAAATACGCATACCCCCGAAAATAAGGCACGGAACCATACTGGAAGTTGACCTTCACCAACTCGGAATTAACGCCATCGTTGAACTGCGAGTAATTATTTCCTAGGAGGACCATTCCCGAAAAACACCTGCCAATATGTAAATATCTTTGCGACGTGAAGCAGATTAACGAAGAACATAAGCCGCTTTTCAAGTAACACCAACGTGTTAAAGGACGAATCCCGCAAGGTAAAATATATTGAAATTACAGGCCAATTACATGTAACATAGAATTAAGGAAACTCTTATGAAATTGGATTTCTAAAACTAGTTCCTGAATCCGTGATTCTTCATCTGGACCGCACTGGATGCCGGATCTAGTCTGTCCCTGGGTACATCAGGGGCATGGCATGACGTACGAGAGACCTTGGTTAGCTGAAAAATTAATCAGGGGTCCCTTAAGTCCACTTGTGAGGTAATGCGATGACACCAGAAAAAGAACTTCCTGTGATAGACCTAGATAAAAAGTTAAAAGAGCTAACATCCATGAGGCCTACCTTCTTCTACAAGTTATTCATGATTGTTAGCCTCGCGATTATTCTTTTCGCGACTTTTCTTGTCACGAAAGAATACAATACTAAGAAATGGCCTTCTGTCACAGGGAAGATACTGATGTCCAGGCTTGTGAGATCTGGCAGCAAATTGAAACCCAAGATCGTCTACCAGTATTCGGTGGGTGATAGAACGTTCAAGGGGGAAAATATATATGCGGGAACACTTATACTCTCGTTATCAAGCCCCGCCAGTACACTTATAAAACAATACCCGGAAGGGAAAAAGGTCACCGTTTATTACAATCCTAAAAATCCTCAAGAAGCTGTCCTTAAAAGAGGTATAAACATTGATGCCATGGTTCTATTAGGCGTGGGATTATTTATGTTTTTTATTGCTCTTTTTATTTATCGAAGCCAACAGGTGACCGAAATAAAACTCGACGGCTACACCGGGCGAGGTTTCAAACCCGAAGAACTCGGCCTGGCAGATCCCGCCAGAAGCTATCCCAGCAAAACGGAGGTTACGAGAGCGAAGGTAAAGAAATTCAAGTTCGCTATCAACATCATTGGTATACTTATCATGGTTTTATCTGGCTGGTTCATCTTTAGACCGCTACTTTTTAACACGAAAAAAGTAGAACGGTATCCAAAGACTGCCATAAACAAGCATCACGAAAATGCCCATTCCACCCGCCAGGCTGCCACAAGCAAGGGAAGAAACACAAAGAACCAATGGAAGCGGGCAAAACAGCTCTTCTCCGAGGGGGGTACTTACTTAAGAAATAAGGAATACGCCAAAGCCGAGGAAAAATACCGTCAATCGTTAAGCATTTTAGACAAGATCGGCGGGACTTCTTTGCCTGCTTACCCCACAGTTTTAAACCTCATTGGGTACTCTCTCCATGCGCAAGGAAAACTGGGTGAAGCAGAAAAGTTCTACAAAGAATCAATATCGATCCTAGAGAAAAACGGGAAACCAAACGAAATTGCTGCCGCTAGGGCGTGTGAGGGACTCGCAAGGATCTATATGAAAGAAGGAAAATACAACCTTGTCGAACCGTTGTATAAAAGAGCCATTAAGATCTGGGACAAAGTAAGAGGTCCGAACAACGGAAACACTCTTTCTGTCAAGTCCAGGTACGCTTATTTGCTTGATAAACTTGGCAGGCATGATGAAGCCCAGAAAATGCGTGAAGAGGTGATTGAAGCTCGCCGAAAGTGGCGCCAGAAAAGCAATCCCAAGCCTTGAAGTTGATATACCCGGAATAAACTCAGACTTTCCGTAGCGAATATGCTCCAACTGTGAATTTTTCTTGCAAAAGCTCCATCTTAAAGATATGTAGTCTCGATACTCGAGAAAGGGAACGGTTTTGTACCGGCGTATCGGGAATTCGCTCCGAACGATAACGTTTGAGACTAGTGGGTCGATTCCTAAAAAACATCTGCAACATCCTGCATTGGTAGGGGGCCGCTAAGAGCATGCAACAAGAAATCTCAACCGAATATCAAAATCATGGAGATTTCTTCGCTGCGCTCACGATGACTCCGTCTTAGCTTTTTGGTTGACACAATATCATGGAAGTGTCCTACTACGTTTCGACAAAAGTTTGCATTGGAGAAAGATAGAGGATTGTTATGATCACTTTGCTTGATTATGGAGCTGGCAATGTCCGAAGCGTTATAAACGCGATTGAGGGCCTTGGAGAAAGGGTTTTGGAGGTAAAGTCGCCCGAAGATATTCTTAGCGCGGAAAAGCTCGTGTTTCCTGGGGTAGGTAATTTTGGGGAAGTAATGAGAGTACTTAACGAAAGGAATTTTCTGGGCCCTCTCCTGGAATACCTCAATTCAGATCGTCCATTTCTCGGGATTTGTCTTGGACTCCAGGTACTGTTTGACGGAAGCGAGGAAGCCCCCGATATTAAGGGACTTGGTTTCATAGAAGGTTCCGTTCGTCGGTTCCGGGTTGATCTTTCTATTCCCCACATCGGCTGGAACGGTTTCAAGCCAAGACAACCTTCTCGCATATTCAAGAATATTAATGGAACCGAAAAGGTTTACTTTGTTCACTCGTACCATGTCGTTCCCAAGGATCCCTCAGTTGTCCTGACAACCACTGATTACGGTTACGAGTTCGTGAGTGCCATCCAGAAAGGGAACATAATTGCAACCCAGTTTCACCCGGAAAAAAGCGGTAAAACGGGATTGAGACTCCTGGAAAATTTTCTCAAGGGTGAAACAGAAACCACTTTGCCCCCAAAATGTCTCGACCACACCAAGCTGGCCAAGAGAATCATCGCATGCCTGGACGTTAGGTCAGATGACGAGGGGAACCTGGTGGTTACAAAGGGTGACCAGTATGACGTGCGAGAAAAAGGACGGGTCCGAAACCTAGGGAAACCGGTAAGCCTAGCCCAACGTTATTACGAGGAAGGGGCAGATGAGATCACCTTTCTTAATATCACGGGTTTTAGAGACTTTCCCCTGGAAGACATGCCAATGCTTGAAGTACTTCGCCTGACGTCGGAAAATGTCTTCGTGCCTCTTACCATCGGCGGTGGAATCAGGAACTATACCGATAGGCACGGACGGTATTATAGTGCTCTTGAAGTTGCCTCGGAATACTTTCGATCAGGTGCGGACAAGATTTCCATCGGGAGTGATGCCGTTTACATTGTTGAAAATTACTTAAAGACAGGATCGCCATCCGGTAAGAGCGCAATAGAGGAAATTGCAAGGGTTTACGGAAGCCAGGCCGTAGTTATTTCGATAGATCCGAGACGGATTTATGTGAAAAGCCCTAATGAAGTTCCGTACCAGGTCATTGAAACTTCCATTCCGGGTCCCGAGGGAGAAAAATTCTGTTGGTATCAATGCACCGTAAAAGGAGGAAGGGAAGGACGGCCCATAGATGCAATAACTCTTGCGCGGGCATGCGAAAAGCTTGGTGCTGGTGAAATTCTCCTCAACTGCATAGATCGCGATGGTACCAATCTCGGTTTTGATATAGAGTTGATAGATGCTGTTAAAAAGGCTGTCAACATTCCTGTAATCGCTTCCAGCGGAGCTGGAAAACCCGAACATTTTTTAGAAGTATTTACCAAAACGGACGTCGAATCGGCTCTTGCTGCAGGCATATTTCACAGGAGAGAAGTCCCTATTAAAGACGTAAAAAAATGCTGCAGAGAGGGCGGAATAGAAGTGAGAGATTAACACACATCCTAATGGTCCTTTTCTCTAGTGACTTTCCTGCTAACGAATCCCTACCCAAACACTAACCTTTTCTACACCCTTTAAGTCCGTCAAATTCAGCCTTTTGGTATAGGTGAAATACTCGCTATGGCGGATTACATGCCAAAAGTGCATATGCTAGTAAGTAGGTACCTCACAGGGCCGCAGTCATGTCTACCTGATTCAAGGGTAACTTACCCGGGTGAGGTAGTTCAATCACAATAACAGTTCGATATTTCTTCAGAGATTCCCTGGTTTCTTATTTGCGGGTGAGTCTTGTGGTTTGGATCTGTTCAACGATCATTTCCGCAACCAAAGCTTTTGTGCAAATTTTTAAAAAGGAAGGAGGTGAACAAGAGAAGACAATTAAACTAACAAACACGTTAAGGAGGGTTAAAAATGGGAGAAAACGGAAAGGTAGAAAAACATGGTTGGAAAGAGATGTATAAAAAAGAAGACTGGTGGGCAATATGGTTGTCGCTGCTAATAATCGGTGCCGCCATTGTGTTATATTACAGCGGCAGTACCCTCAAACCATTAGCTGTAACTCCTGCCCGCTGGTCTAATTTTGGTCAACTCATGCAACATTTCAGCACACATATCCACTGGTACGTTTTCCAGTTTATTTTCTGGCTGGCAGTTTTTTCTATTTCAGTGAAGATAATGGGATTTAAGCTATCTGAATTTATTCCTTCCTTTATTTTCCTGTACTTAGTATCGATCGTTATATTTTCCATAGGTGCCTGGAAACACGCCCACCATTACAATCTAGAACCCCCATTAGTAGCCTTGGTAATCGGACTCATCATTGCAAACTTTCTTCCTCTTCCTAGGTGGATGGATACGGGGTTTCGAGTTGAGTACTACATAAAAACAGGAATAGTTTTACTCGGGGCAACCCTTCCCTTCACTCTGATAATATACGCAGGGCCTATTGCTATGGTCCAGGCAACGATCATTGCCGTAGCCACGTGTTTAACAGTTTACTTTGCGGCCACCAAGATCTTCAAGCTCGATCCGAGACTAGCGGCGTGTCTTGGTGCAGGGGCATCGGTTTGCGGTGTATCAGGAACAATTGCAGTGGCCGGCGCGGTTCGAGCCAAGAAAGAACATCCGGTGATTGCTATTACTCTGGTTATTTGCTGGGCAATTGTGATGATCTTTTTCCTGCCCTTCGTATCCAAGCTTTTGAAACTCCACGCGGGGATCGCCGGAGCATGGATTGGAACATCCGAATTTGCAGATGCAGCAGGTTTTGCAGCAGCACAGGCATACGGGCTGATGGCCGGCATGGAAGAAATAGCGGTCCGAGCATTTACACTGATGAAAGTTATCGGAAGGGATATCTGGATAGGCGTATGGGCATTCGCTTTTGCCATTATTTCAGTAACAAAATGGGAAAAAGCCGATAATCTCGGGCAGAAACCGACTGCAATGGAAATTTGGTGGCGTTTCCCGAAGTTCGTAATAGGCTTTTTCTTTGCATCGTTAATAATAACCCTTGTTGTCCACGCCATCCCCATGGCGCAATACCTCAAGGAGGTTAAACCTACTCTTGTAGCCCCGATAAAGGCAATGCGTACATGGTGTTTTATTTTTTGCTTCTTGAGCATCGGGCTTACAACTAGGTTCAGAGAGCTAGCGGCGGCAGGAGGTCCTGCTCTTAAAGCATTCTCAATGGGAGTAGTTGTAAACGTAATCCTAGGATTTATATTCTCTGTGATGGTATTCGGTCATTACTGGTCCACGGCCCTCTCGGTAGTTAAATAGTCGAAAGTAGCGGAATTCGTAGTAGGTAGCTACGGATTCCGCTCACAGACTGATCAGCACATAGCGAATCACCTTGGACCAGCCACAAAAACCGGTTCAAGGTTTCAATAAAGACCCATGTAGAGCCAAAGATAAAATAGACTTTCATATAGAGTTGAACATTTACACTTAAGGAACCTTATTAAATACTCAAATAGCCAAGAGCCTTTCATACGTCATGCCGGACTCGATCCGGCATCCAATTAGGTATGTAAATTCAGGCTGTAGCTTCGCTCCGGCCGGAATGACTGATTTTGAATTGTGCTCGTTCTATTTCTTTATTTGATTGGGAGCTTTTAAAAGTCTAATTTAGCAGAGTTTCGTTAATGCATTAACTTTCGACTCACTGGATGTCTATCAGGTTAAGGAGAGAGAAATGAAAAGATTTTCCTTTACTAATTCTTGCCTTGGATGTAGTTATTTTAGGAATGATTCTCACTTCTTGGAGGACGAATACGCGGGTTTGAAAACTCTGAGTTCGGGGTGGGGATGTGTGAGAGGGGATGCCGGAATCTGTGTTTTACACAATGTCTATCTGTTTCCAAGGGGTAAATGTAAAGATTTCAGGCAAGAAAACGTTTCGGTTTCCGTGGATACTTTGGGTTAGTCGTCACAGGCATTGGTGGTCACGAGACAGAAAATATAACCTACATTTAATAAAATTTGTTATACTTTTGTCTTTAAGAATGAAAAGACTAAATCACTAAGGCAGCGAAGCCGCAACCAAAAGTCAGGATAAAGATTAATGGTTTCGTAAAAAATCCTAAAAACCGGTCATTGCGAGGATCCCACACCCACTTTATGATAGTGTTTTCGAGTTAATGTCAAGATGTATGGTTTAAAGTGGGTGTGGGAGACGCGGCAATCTCATCAGTAAGGGATTGAGGATTAGGGATGAATTAGCTTCTGCTTTAGCCCGTAATCCATCAATCCCTACTCCATCCTTACCCGCCATAATCAGTGAGATTGCTTCGCTTCGCTTGCAATGACAAAACAGGAGATTTTTTGCGAGACTGCCATTAAAACACGCTAAAGTGTTACATGTTCATAAGGAAGTAATGACGAAAATGAACAGGCGTAGCCTTGCCAAATTGTCCAATAGGTTATCTCTTCAGAAGAAGTTTTTTCTAGCTACAGCCACAATTTTGATGATCTTTACTCTGCTTGTCTCGGTTTTCGTGTACGTGAGTTTAAAGCACTTTTTGCTAGAGTATTCCTATGAGAAAACTAGACTTTTAATGGCAGAGGCAGAAGCAGCCCGCAAGTATGTTAAGGACATCCTCAGACCCAAGATGTACGCAATTTTACCCAAGGATTCCTTTGTAGTAGAAGCGATGTCGACGTCCTACGTTACCAGAAAAGTAATGGGAAAAGTTGCCTACATTTCGAAAGACATGATGTACAAGAGAGCAGCAATGGACCCTCATAACCCCTCGAACAAGGCCGATGAATTCGAGAGGAAGATGATTCTTGAGTACAATAAGACCCACAGTAGAAGAGAGTGGCAGGGTATAATTCAGCGTAATGGCCGTAATTGGTTTGTTACAATTGAGCCTATATATACTGAGAAAACATGCCTAAGATGCCACGGATCACCATCAAACGCACCACTGGAACTGACCCAACGTTACGGGACATCGTCAGGGTTTCACAGGAAGGAAGGGGAAGTGGCCGGGCTAGATGTTGTGGCCATTCCAGTAGATAATGCCCTGTCCCAGATTCACAGGGTCGCTTTAGTTATAATTGGCACAGGAATACTGACAGTAATTACACTCTTCGTATTCGTAGGTCTGTTTTTTGAGAAGCTTGTCCATAGGCCGCTTAAGTCTCTTAATAGCTTCTGTGAAAGCGTCGAAAAGGGCACGTGGAAAACAGATGAACCAATGCGGATGTGCGCGGATGATGAGATTGGTAGGGTAGCGGTTTCCTTCGAAAGGCTCGTAAGGCATCTACAAGACACTCAGAGAAAGCTCCAGAAATACTCGGAGAATCTGGAGACCCTTGTGGATTTGAGGACAAAGGAACTTAACCAGAACAGGAAGTTTCTCGAAACATTAGTGGCCACATCTCCCATCGGTTTTCTCGTCATCAATGGCCAGGGCGAAGTTATTTTCTGGAATGATGCGGCTCAACAGATAACCGGCATACCTGCCCGCAAAGTTCTCAGACACTACATTGACAACCTTGACTTCCTTCACCCTTTGATCATAGACGTTCCGAAGAACATAAACAAGACAGAGTCGCATTCGAGCAAGGAATCGACATTTGTGCAGCCCGGGGGATCGACCATTCATCTCCTGGTTAACCAGGCTACCATATCAGGTGAAAACCCCGACGCGTTCATGACAATAATAAACTTTACCGATATATCTGAGATCAAAAGGCTTCACGAAGAACTAGACAGATACGCATCAGAACTTGAAATCATAATCGATGAAAAGGTAGCGCTCTTGAGAGAATCCGAGCTTCGATACAGGGAGCTCTTTCAACATGCCAATGATGCTATACTTTTCCTTAGTGACAGGGATTTCAAAATTATCGACGTGAACCCTCGTTGGCTGAAACTTTCAGGGTACAAAAAGGAGGAGATTATCGGTGAGCCTCTCTACGACTTCCTTGAAGCCAAAGATAATCAGTGTGCGCTCAAGTGCCTCGAAAGAAGCTACAAAAAACCATGTACCCTAAAACTTAAGTCAAAGAAAAACAATCGCATCTATATTGAGCTGATTTCGAGTAGCTTCGCCATGAATAACAAGAGCTACATTATGAGTATTGTCAGGGACATTACTGCACGTAAACAGTTAGAAGAAGCGATATTGCATACCAATATCGAGCTGAAAAAGAGAAATAAGGCGCTCCAGGACATGACCATCAAGCTCTCAAAGGTAGAAGAAAAAACGCGAAGAAAATTTTCTACCATCCTTCATGACCAAATCGGACAAGACCTTGCAGCAATAAAAATCAATATTGGAATGCTGAAAAAACAAATGGAAAAAGAGAACATTAAGTTGTTTAAGGAACTTGCAAGGATGCAGGAGCTTTTGGACAAGGTTATCGCAACCACAAGAGATCTGACCCTGGAAATGTACCCGACAATACTTGATAATCTGGGTTTGGTGGCGGCATTGAGGTGGTACGCAGACTATTTCTCGGAAAAATTTGCCATGCAAGTGAGCGTACGAGAAAGGGGTACAATCAACAGACTTCCCTTAGATGTCGAAAACCTGCTTTTCAGGCTGGTCCAAGAAGCTCTAGTTAATTGCGCAAAACACTCCGGAGCCAAGGAAGCTATCCTTTCGGTTTGGGGAACGGACGCGAAAATTACTATTACAGTGGCTGATGATGGCAAAGGATTTGACCTCAAGAAATTGAACAGTACCTCCCTCCACTCAGGGGTAGGATTACACATAATACGGGAAAGAATGAACTATCTAGGAGGATCAATTGAAATTCTTAGTAACCCGGGAGCAGGGACAATAGTTATTTTTCAGCTTCCACTCCAGTGCTTAACTGACAAAAAAGCTGCTTCCGGCATCGATGATCTACCTAACTATTACGGTTAAGAACAGCTAACACAGAATTTTTTACCACCAAGGTAAATCAGGGTTATTTCAATGAAAGCAAAGATCTTACTCGCAGACGATCATAACCTCGTAAGGGAAGGATTCAAGGCAATAATATCACAGAACAAAGATTATATCATTGTGGGCGAGGCAAAGGATGGTAAGGAGGCCATTGATAAGTCGATACAGCTCGAACCTGATATCGTTATCATGGACATACTAATGCCTCACATCAACGGAATAGTTGCCACCGAAGAAATCAAGAAGAATCTCGAAAATACCAATATTATCATACTTTCGATGTATAAGGAAAAACAATACGTGCTAAATGCTTTTATTGCAGGAGCCAAGGGTTACCTGCTTAAAGATGCAGCAGTTGATGAACTCCTCGAAAGTATAGATAGAGTCTTGCATGGAGAAATTTATATCAGTCCTCCTGTTGCCAAGTACGTAATCGAGGATTATTGTAACCTCCTCAATAGAAAAAAAAGCGTAGATCCTTTCAAGAAACTAACATCCAGGGAAAAACAGTTACTCCAGATGATTGCCGAAGGGAAAAGGACAAAGGAGATAGCTGATATCCTATGTATAAGCCCCAAAACTGTGAAGACCCACAGAAGCGCTCTTATGAAAAAACTCGACTTGCACGACGTAGCAAGCCTGACCAGGTATGCTCTCCAAAAGGGTCTAGTCACGTAATTCAACTATCATTCTGATCACTTGCTGAATAAGTATTTCTTATGGTTTTCCCTGATGACGAGGAGTAACCAGGAGTTACCTGACAGTCTAGCGTACACCCTATCAAGATGTTCTTATTAGATAGGCTTATTGGAGAAAAAAGGATATAATGATATCCTAATAACAACATCTATTAATACATCCCCCAACATACCTTGAAGGAGAAAATGGATATGCAGCGTAAAACAATAGCTGGGAATAGCAATGATATCGAGATTTCCCCACCCAGCGAATACACACCCATTTTAGGCCCCTTAGATGTTTACTTAAAGCATAAGAATCTTGCCGGGCGGAGGAAATCTTACATTGAGGAGCTTTACCTGTACAGGAAATCTTACATTCGGGAATTGAAGGAAGCCCTGGAAGACGTGCTGACAGAACTTGAAAAGGAAGAGTCACCCTCCCATCTCATGGCACTCCTCAACACCAAGTATGCCCTGGAAAGGAATATTCTTGCAGAAGAGCGGAACCTGCTTTCAGAAGAAAGATCGCTTCTTGCAGAAAGGCGCACTTCGGAAGCTGTCGGAAGAACAGAATTGGCTGAAAACCGAAACGGTCTTGCAAGAATCAGAACACTCTTGTCGAAAAACAGGGGATTTCTGGCAGAAAAAAGGACCATTATGGCGCAGCAACGCACCTTTCTGGCCAAGGCTAGAACAGAACTTGCTTTTATCAGGACCGGTGTCGCTTTTATAGCATTAGCCACAGGGCTCATGCGTTATTTCGGCATGGGCTGGTGGACAATCACCGACGCCATAATCTTTATCTTGGGAATAGCAATGGTTAGCACCGGCATTTATTACTACCTGCCCACTAGAAGACAGGAAGGCCGACTTATTGACCTGATCAGGCAGAAAGAAGAAGACCTGATGGGCAAAAAACCCAGAATAATGGTGCTCGACGATGATCCAAACGTGTGCAAGACGCTAAAACTATATCTCAAAAAAGAAGGTTACGAGGTCGAAGCATTCATCGATCCCCTTGCTGCCAAGGAACGGTTAGAAACCACCGAATTCGATGTCGTTATCACGGACCTCATGATGGAAGGAATGGATGGTTTTGAAGTACTAAAGCTGATAAAAAGACTATCTCCAAACACACAAGTAATTATGATAACCTATATAGGAACTTCTCAACACATTCTTAAAGCCATGCGAGAGGATCTGTTCGACTACCTCGTAAAACCGGTCAATATTGAAGAGCTTAAAGACAGCGTAAAACGGGCTATTGAAAAGAAAAGACAAAAGTTAGAGAGGGCAGCTTAAGATGCTAAAGTTCTTAAAAATGTTAAAAAAAGAAAGGCGGAAAGGCTCTGATGAAGAGGAGCATTTTCGAGAAAAATACGAAGCCTTTATGACAATTCTTGCAGAAAATGAACATGCGCTGGAATTGATGACAGAATTAGAAAAAAAATATTACAGCAGCGAACTAACCAGTATCCCATATTTGAAAAACGTTATAAAGAACCTGTCCAAGAGTATTAGGTATGTTGTGGACAGCCTGGTTCAGCTATCAGGAGGAAAGTACAAAGAAGTTGTCGATGTATTCGAAGAAATAGAAGATGAGATTCGTGAGATAATTACTGGAAAAAAAGAGCCTTTATATACTCCCGTCATCATTCCCATGGACCAGCTCACAAAAGAATTCATTGACAAAGCAGGTACCAAGATGGCTAACCTTGGAGAACTTCGCAATAAGGTAGGGCTGCGAGTTCCGGATGGTTTTGCCGTAACAGCCTGTGCGTATCAACAATTCATCGACTACAATTCGATAATCCCGAAGGCCGCAAAGATTCTTGAGAAACTCAACATAGACGACAACCAGGAACTCATCAAGGCTGAAAAAGAATTAAAGAAGCTCGTCCTGGAGGCAGAAGTCCCACCCGAAATTTATTATCTTATAGAAAAACACTCAAAAGAATTGGAAAAACGTGCAGGTAAGCAGCTTTTCTGGGCAGTTAGGAGCAGTGCCCTTGGTGAAGATTTAGAAAATTCCTTTGCAGGCCAGTTCTCCACCGTTTTAAACGTACCCACTGACGAACTTGCTACCAAATACAAAGAAGTGATCTCAAGCAAATACAATGCTCGAGCAATCGTGTACAGGAAAATTAAGAATATCAGGGATGATGATATAAGTATGAGCGTGGGAATAGTAGAAATGATCCACCCACTTTGTTCAGGGGTTTTATATACCACTGATCCGGTGAAACCCGAAAAACAAGAGATTATTATCAATGCCGTATGGGGGTTGGGACAGCTACTTGTAGAAGGAGTGGTTTCGGCAGACATTTTCGTAATTGATCGATCTAATGGCTTTTCCATCAGGAAAGAAGAAATAGCGGAAAAACAGGTTTGCCTGGTGGAATGTAGAAGTGGGGGAACAGATTATGAAGTGGTTCCAGATGACAGATGCTCGAAACCTTGCCTTGATGAACGACAACTAGAAGAGCTTGCAGAAGTCGCCGTAAAGGTTGAAAAACACTTTTCGTGCCCCCAAGATATTGAATGGGTCTACGACAAGAATGGCGAACTCTACCTTTTGCAGGCCAGGCCGCTACACGTAATTAAGGCTAGTTCAGAAGAAGAAGCAACGCACGTTTTGGACGCTCCCATAATATCGAAAAAGGGTGAGCCCGTCAGCGCTGGAGTCGCAGTCGGTAAGGTTTTTAAGCTAGATGACATCCATGATCTCATTAATCTACCTCGGGGTGCAGTACTCGTTACTCGCAGTTCTACCCCCAGGCTTGTAAAAGCTGTTGGAAAAGCTTCCGCAATACTGGCAGAGAGAGGTAATACGACGGATCATATGGCATCTGTCGTTAGAGAATTCAAAATTCCGTGCATGGTAAAAGTTCCCGAAATTTTTTCCAAGCTTCAAAATGGACAGGAGATAACAGTCGACGCTACGCTAGGTATTATTTACGAAGGATGTTTTCCTGAATTGATTAAAGAAGAAACGGAACTCAAGGAAACCTGGATCGACGTAAAAAATACCGAGTCCTACCAGGTGCTTCAAAGGCTTTCAAAATTAATAATACCCCTTCATCTCACAGATCCTAGGGACCATAATTTCAGGCCTGAATGCTGCAAAACCTGGCACGACATTCTCAGATTTTGCCATGAAACTGCATTGAATGAAATGTTTTCGCTTACAGAGAAAGAAGAGATCAAGAAGATTAAGCAGGTATACAAGATAAAAACTAAGCTGCCCTTCCAACTTTACGTACTGGATCTCTATGGTAATACCGTGCAAGTAAAAGAGCAAAAGACAATCGACCCGGAAACCGTCAATTCCCTCCCCTTTCAAGCCCTATGGAAAGGGATGTCTGCACCTTATGTCCCGTGGTCGGGTCCCCCGGTGGCGATGAGCATGAAAGATCTGCTTGGGGCAATGTCGCGAACGACATCTCTGGAAAGTGCACCAAAAGATACGAGGAGTCTGGCAGTAGTTACTAAGGACTACCTCAACCTGAGCTTGAGTATGGGATTTCATTACGTTATACTTGATGCCTATCTTTCAAGTCACCCGTTTAACAATTATATCTCTTTCTCCTTCAAAGGGGGAGCTGCAGAACTACGAAAGCGAGAACTGAGAGTAACACTTGTTGGAAGGATTCTCCAGCGCCTGGGGTTTGAAGTAAAGAAAACAAGAGACTTCCTAAAAGCAAGAATAAAGGCTGACACAGCAGAAACTCTGGCAAAAAAACTAAACACCATCGGCAGAATGCTGGGGGTAACACGGCTCTTAGACATTGCCATGTCTTCGGAAGAAACTGTTGAACAGTACCTGGAACGTTTCTTTAACCAGGATTACTCATTAGAAGCTGGAAACGATAAGACTGTCTCCCAGTCAAGCGGCTAAGCGGATTACCGAACTTCTGACTAATGACTCAAATACCTAAAAACCACTAGCACGTCATGTCTGGATCGATCCGGCAGTTTAAAATAGACGTAGATTCCGGCTCTTCGCTTTGGCCGGAATAACGGATCTTGGATTGTTCTCGTGCTAGTTTTTTAAATTGATTGCTAGTTAAATCCGAATTTATCAGAGTGTCCTTATCTCTAAAGTTTAATCTGTACTCCTATTTCAATAACCTGATCGGGGGGAATGCGGAAAAATCGGGTAGCATCCCTTGCATTTCTGGAGAGGAAAGCAAAGAGTTCTTTTCGCCATGTTTTCATTCCCCTGTCCCCTTTTATCAGTAAAGTTTCGCGCCCCAAGAAAAATGTTATTTCTGAAAGGTTTATATCAAGCTCTTCACTCTTTAGATGGCGCAAACCCCTTAGGACATTGGGATGCTCACTGAATCCATACCTGAGAATTACCCTGTAAAAACCTTCCCCTATCTCTTCGACTATTGATCTGTGCTTTCGCCTGACAAACGGTACTTCTTCTATCCGAACATGAAGAAGAATTATCCTCTCATGAACAATTTTATTATGGTGAAAATTTCGAATAAGCGGAACAGGTGTACCTACAGGGTTACCAGTAAGAAAAATTGCTGTGCCGGGAACCCTGTAAGGTCTTTTTTCTTTGACTTGCTGCAAAAATTCTTTCAGGGGAACCACTTTCTCATCTATCCGTTTCTTTACCAGTTCCCGACCCTTTTTCCATGTCGTCATGAGGGTAAAAACGGTTAGGGCTACAAGAATTGGTACCCAGCCCCCTGAGGCAATCTTTGTAATATTGGAAGTGAAAAATCCCGTGTCAATGATCAGTAAAAATATTGTGAGCGGCAAAATTTGCCACAGTTTCCAGTTCCACAGGATGTGAGCCACTTCGAAGACCAGAAGAGTGGTAATAACCATGGTCGCTGACACTGCAATACCGTATGCGGCGGCAAGATTGCCAGAATGGCGAAAACCAATAACCAGGCAAACAGTACCAATCAAAAGAATCCAATTGATACTAGGGACATAAACTTGCCCTATCTCTTCCCGTGAAGTATGCAATACGGTAAGGCGCGGGCTAAAGCCAAGCTGCATGGCTTGCCGTGTTAAGGAAAAAGAACCTGATATCACAGCCTGTGAAGCGATCACTGTAGCCATGGTAGCCAGTAGCACGAGGGGGTAAAGGGCCCACGAAGGAGCCAGTTTATAAAATAAGTTGTCCACAGCTTCCGGATGATCGAGAAGGAGTGCTCCCTGCCCAAAGTAATTCAAAAGGAGCGCAGGAAAGACCACAGAAAACCATCCTAACTGTATCGGCTTTCTCCCGAAGTGTCCCATGTCCGCATAAAGGGCTTCCCCGCCGGTTACTACCAGAAATACCGTCCCAAGCACTACAAACCCACGCCAGCCGCCTTTTGTAAATATATGGATGGCAAATCTCGGATCAAACGCCATGAAAATCTTCGGGTCCTTGATTATTTCTTTAATCCCAAGGACGGCAAGAACAGAAAACCAGACGAGCATTACCGGTCCAAAAATAGACCCTATTCCTGCAGTTCCGCGTTTCTGGAACATAAAAAGCGCTATAAGGATCGCAAGTGCTATCGGAATTACGTAAGGCTCAAAAAGCTTGGTTGCAACGTTAAGACCTTCAACGGCGCTAAGGACCGATATTGCTGGCGTTATCATGCCATCACCGTAAAGAAGGGCTGCCCCAAAAATCCCAAGGACAGTCATTAACAGTAACTTTGTTCCTCGTTTTTTCACACAGCTCGTGCCCAGCGTCATCAGGGCAAGAATACCACCCTCACCACGGTTGTCTGCACGCATAACAAAGACCAGGTATTTAAAGGATATAACAATAACCAGGGACCAAAAAACAAGAGAAAGGACTCCTAAAATGTTGGCAGGAGTTACTGGGAGTGCATCCCTACCTCGAAAACACTCTCTTACAGCGTACAAGGGGCTTGTCCCGATATCCCCGTAAACGATACCCAGTGCAGCAAGGGTTAATTTAAGTACGTATGAAGAGTCTCTTCCGTTAGAGCCTTCTACACCATGATGTGCGCCTTCATTGTCTGTTTGTACCATAGGGTTACCTGCTACCTCAGCACCAGTACGGAAGTGCTACAAGTTTTAATAAACCTGCCTATCGTGCTTTTTGAAAAGAATCGATCGAGGAGGGATTTTTTACCCATCCACAGAGCCAGAAGACCTTCTTTAACTTCGCTTTTTAGAAACGGCTCAAAATCACTTATTTCGTAGTACTTGAGAGACACTTTAATGTTTTTACTCTCAAGGTAGTCGTGTACCTTTTCAAGCCACGGATATACGTCCGCCTTAATTCCCATTCCTTTTGTTAATCCTATCAGGTCAACCTCAGCCCTGTGAATTGTAACCATCTGGTTTATCATCTCCAGAGATTCCTGGGTAATGTTTGTCTCGTCAAGGCACGCGTAAATCTTATTTATGGGGTGGGCTTCCTTGACTAGAAATACGGAACATTCCGCCTCGTTCACTATTTTCTCTGGTACGTACGGCACGTCTTCCCAGAGACACTGAGGGCCCTTGGTGCAACCCAGTATGATTAAATCGCTATCCGTTTCCCTTGATTCTGCGAGAATTTCCTTTACCACGTTACCAAATCGTACCTTCACTTTAAGATCCTTAAAACTGCCCCTGCATACCTTTATCTGTTCCCATACGGTCGATCTGGAAGTCAACCACTCATACTTGCAGTTGCTTGCCTCATAGGGCGATTCACCCTTTTCCCAGTGACCCAAGAATATCTCCCTGTACCTGTCAAGTGCATTTAGCATCGGATCATCCAACTTCAAAGAGCTGAACACACCACCTTGCACATCCCGGGATGGGCTACTTTTGGCAACCCCAACTATCGTGACACCTGCAAGGGTGTTTTCCGCAAGATTAACAAGCTCTTGAAGTGCGTACTCGCTGTATGGCATTGTGTCTGCAGCGAACAAGATCCTCATATTTCCCTCCCGAGTTCCTGGAACACTATGTTCTGCTCTCCATGTAATGCCATTTTTTGGCAGAAAAGCAGCGATCCGTCAAGCCCAGCATAAAAGAATAGGTGATGGAAGGTGCTGCACAAACTCAACCAGTGGCGCCTTGTCGATCTTGCCTCTATTAACGCCAATCGCTACTAGCCCGTAATCACGCAATCTTCCTACTTGGTGGGTGTTTTTTATCCTGTGTATATCTCCCACTTCGAAACCGCATTCCTTTAGGACTTCTTCAGCCTCCTTCTCATCCACGGATTTAACCAGGAATTCCGGTATCATTGCATCCATAGTCCATTTACCACCCTTAAACAGGTTATTAAACATTGATAACATAGCCTTGGTAGTTGGCCGTTCCCTTATGACCAGCAAAACCTTATCAAGCGGTGTTAAATTCTGCACAAGGAGTATCGGGCAGGGAGCAGTCATGTACAGGGAACTCTGTAACTTTTTAGCAAGACCCTTGGACGAAAGAGGCCGCCGAATGCCTTCAACAAAAAGATCGTACCCTCCCTTTTCGAGATGTTCCTGAATCTCTTTCTTGGGATCTCCCGCAAGAACGATGGGCTGGATAGAAACAGGACAGTACTGCTTTTCCGCCGTCAAAAGCTGTTCAATTTCCTTTTTACTCTCCTCCAGTTGAATCTTCTCCCAGGTTCTCCTTGCCCACCCTGCATGAACCATGTGTGAATGCCCCTCAGGTTGGTGAGCATGAATGGCCTGAATTTCCATGTCAAACATTCCCGCTAGATTACACGTGTATCTTAAGGCAATACTAGATGAGAGATCTGGATCAACATAAACCAACGCTTTAATCATTGACACGCTCCTTTATCATTTTTAATTTTCTTTTTTTACGTCCGCCTCGTCCAATTATTCCCCCTATATTCTATACCCCTCTCTTTGACTCCTACCCTTTACCTTTCCCTGAAGCCTCACCGGCTTTTTTCTTCCTTTCCGCTTTTTTCACTACTTCTCGAATTTCGCTTATTTTAAAAGGTTTCGCCACGAAATCAAAAACGCCTTTCTGGAAAGATTCCTTGGCAGTTTCCATGGTTGCAAATCCTGTAATTACAATTACTTCAGTCTCAGGAGACCTTTCCTTCACAGCCGTAAGAAACTGCATTCCATCTACGCCCTCCATTTTGAGGTCGGTAATGACGATATCAAAATCTTGTTCCTGAACTCTTTCCATGGCCTCGGAACTGTTAGTGAAGGCTTCCACCTCGTATCCAAGCTTCTCAAATGCGGGTTTTAGCCTTTTACAGACGATAGGTTCATCGTCCAGAATTAAAATACGAGTCTTGCTCTCTTCACTCATAAAATTTCCTCCTTGATAAAGCACCTATCTCAAAAGTCCGCCAATACGTTGTTTGAATTCTTCCTCGAAATGATTCACGTGATCATCATGTTTCATGAGCACGTCAAGCTGGCGGGTATATGCTACAAGGCCTCCCAGTAAAACGACCCTTCTTTCCATTTCATCCCTTGGCAATTTCTTTATCCGCCCAATGACCAGGTCACCCTTGATCTCGACCCTGAAATCATACTGTTCCAGGATGTTCGCTATAAACCTAGCCCTTCGGGATCTTCTGGTAATCTCTGTCACCCCTCCAAGGAAGCGGAAATACGCGTAGTTATCGTTTACGCTATCACTTATATAAACGTCGATTATGTTAAAATGATAGCCCAACCTAAGGCTCATGTTCATGTATTCCTTGCTCAGCACCACGAGATTTTTCCCGACCTGTTCCGGGCTAGCCATGGAAGACGAAAACGTTCTTGTAAGACTAGACATAAAACTTCCGAGATCAACCGAGACAGGCTCATTAGCCCACAACCCTGCATGGCAAAGACCTTTTACGAAGGCTATCATTGGTATGGAAGTAATCATGTCCATGGTAACGACGTTTTTATTTTCAAGTTCTTTTATTCCTCCCCCAATGTCAAGCACCGAAACACCAAGAGGTATATCAAGTTCAAGACGCTTAAGCCCTGATCTGAGCCACTTACTGGATCTTTCGCCGATTTGAATGAGCTCATCCACGGCCTTTTCATGTACGAAGCGAACAATATCGTGGTACGTCTGGCAGCCATCTGGCCTGAATCTTTCATCATGAGGATCAACTATGTTCAACGGAACCACCTTTCTCAATATCCTTCTCAAGAGGCGGTACTCGTATGATTCCTCAAAAACATCTTCTTGAATCAATTCGTAGAGGCACAACTCCTTGAATTTCCCCGCATATACGACATTTTGAGTTGCGTCAACCGTGATTTCATCGCCAGTCTTTAACATCTGGGTGGCAACACCGGTGTTAACTATGGTAGGAACCCTGAATTCCCTGGCAACCGTTGCCATGTGCCCGGTGGGAGATCCTATGTCGGTTAAAATAGCAAGTGCTTGCTTTATCGCCTTGGTCAATCTCGGAGAAGTGTGCCTAGCAACAACGATAGAACCAATAGGGACTTTGCCCACGTCATCGTCAGTCTCTATCACGAATACCGTTCCGCATGCCACGCCTCTTTGAACAACGTCTCCCTTCCCTTCGAAAAGTACCTTCTGACCCTGGGTAATGTCGGGAAGCAGACAGAATTCTCCCATGTATGGTAACTGGACTTTCAGGGGCCTAGTTTGAAGGATTATCAATTCATGGTTTTCGCCTATTGCCCACTCGATGTCCTGGGGCCTTTTATAATAACGTTCAAGAACCATTGCCACGTGAGCCAGACGTTCAATATCTTCTGACGTCAGACAGGGTTTATGCTGGCGGTCTTCCGGGACATCCACTTCTCGTGTTCCGCCACCTTCTTCCGCCACAAGCATTTTCGCTTTGTGTACAATATTTAAGTGCTTTACCGTGTAGGGAGCATCCCTGCTTACGTGATACCTGTCCGCAGAAGCCTCACCGGAAACCACCGGAGCCCCTAGACCCCACGTAGCTGATATCACCATCAAATCTTTTTCTGGTGAAATAGGATCCATCGTGTAAAGGACACCACTTGAGCGAGGATTCACCATAAGCTGGCACCCTACGGCCATGGAAATCTCGTGCTCAAGGAATCCCTTTTGCTGGCGGTACTCCCAGGCTGTGGGAGAGTAAGTACTGGCTATTACTTTCTTGTAATAATCCAACACCTCTTCATCCGGAACATTCAAAAAACTTTCATACTGGCCCGCAAAACTGTGTTCCGTATCTTCCTCTATGGCACTGCTTCTAACCGCAAAATAGATCCTTTCCTCACCGAGCTTGGACTTTAACTTTGTTACAGCACGTCTTATTTCCTTTGCCACACCGGTGGGAACCTCACTTTGGAGTATCTTGTCAGTAACCTCCTTAGAAATAGTTTCCAAGGAAGTGGCGCCGTGCCTGATATCGTTCTCAATATCTTTCAGGATCTTATCAATCCCGCTTTCACCTAAGAACTCGTGGAAAGCCCTGGTGGTTATTACAAACCCATCAGGAGTAAGAAGTTCAAGCACGCTATTAATCTCACCAAGATTGGCGTTTTTATTGCCCACGGATTCGATATCATCCATGGTAACTTCCTCGTAGAAAACAACCAGACGTTCATCTCCGTAGGCAGGTCTTCCTTCCAGTTCTGCCTGGATCTGCGACTGGATGCGCTCGTATGCATGGTAGAGGTCAACATATTTCTGAGATGTGAGCATGTTAAGGTCATAGATTATCTTATAGACCAGGTCGTTGAGCCTGTTACTTACATCAATTATGTACTGGCGATCAAATACGTAATCACCTCCGAGCTTGTCCCCCATGTCTGCCATGATCTCAAGTATTTCGTTGTTTCTTTTTAGTATGCTTTGAAACCTGGCAAACAGGACCGCAAAAGAAGTTGGATCCGTCCTGGTCCGCCAAAAGGCAAGCTTATGTTTTATGCGCTCAAAACTTCCCATTAAAACCCCTTGCGGCTAGTGAGCTCCCTTGCCAGCACCAAATATCAGTCCCATAAGGAGCCCACCAAGAATGGCAACAATTGTGGCCAAAACACCGTAGAGCAAAGCATGCTTGAAGGCCATCTTGTATAAGAAAGCCGGCAGTCCTACCAGTTTTGCCTCTATTGGTATTACCTTACTACCTGTAATGTTTCCGTCCGCAAGCGCGTAAACTTCCACGGCATAATTACCCGGAGTCAGCGATGACGGAACCTTCACGTGAGCTTCAAATGGCTCGATATCTCCACCTTTCTGAGTAACCTTAACACCTTCGGAATTCTCAACGTAAAGGCCTTCGAGTTTCTTCATTTTTACAAGTTCCTTGACGAGGAAAGTTTTATCTTTGGGCTCAGGTTCGATATCTATCTGACTTTCAAGAGCCTCCAAGCTTAACCTCCACGCATCGTTACTGCTCCCACTGGCCTCCCTGGACCCAGAAGCGAGTTGTTTGTTTGAATAAATAAGACAAACGTTTGGAATACCTTTAAAAACAAAGGTATCCAGGTTCATCCAAAGCAACCCGAGTACTTTTCCCTTTTTCTTCAAGTGAAGATCTTTTTTTATACCCATGAACCTAACGACTACGTCGCTGCCTGCAGGAACACTCCCCATTACCTTGATGTCTGCACCCCTATAGAAGGTACCAAGCAATAAACTGGCGGGTTCAACCTTTACCTGGATCTTTTGAGTACAGTTTCCAAAACCCGGAAGCAAGAACAATAGACTGATAGTAACTATCACATTAAATATTATAACTTTTTTCCATCTCATTTTCTTAATGCCCTCCAGTATAAGCCAAGAAAACCTTAGGTGGCAGTAAAAGCCCCAGCAACATTTTCACCATTACCAAAAGCACCAGGATAGCCAAAAATATCTTGATCTGTTCTCCCTTTAGCTTTTTGCTTATCTTTGCTCCGAACTGAGCCCCCACGGTTGAACCTAAAAGCAGTAACAACGCGAGAACAAAATCAACGGTGTGGTTAGTGTATGCCTGCATTATGGTAACGTCAATGCAGGTAAAAAGTATTTGGAAGAGGCTTGTCCCCACCACAACGTGCATGGGCATCCTCAACAGATACACCATGACCGGGACCATGATAAATCCGCCTCCCACTCCCATAATGGCAGCCAGGATACCCACGAATACCCCGAGCACCAGGGGCATAAGTATGGACAACCGTACTCCTGACCGCGTAAAATCAGTTTGGAAAGGCAGTTTTTTGACCAATTGTGCATATCTCGATTCCTTTGTCGGAATTGGGACTTCGGCAACCTCGATTTCTTTTTTACTTTTCTTTAATGATTGTAAACTTTCCAGGAGCATATAGCTTCCAATAAAACCCAGCATAAGTACATAAGTAATTTTTATCAAAAAGTCGGCATTGCCAAGCTGCCTCAGTACCTTGATAATTTGAACTCCGACTGTACCTCCAATCACCCCACCTATTAACAGGAGAATCCCCATTTTGAAATCTACATTCCCTAGTCTGAAATGAGCGATGGTACCAGACGTAGATGCTCCAACTATCTGATTAGAATCCGAAGCGGCAGCAACTGTAGGAGGTATCCCTATCATGATCAGGAGTGGAGTCATAAGGAAGCCTCCTCCAACTCCAAAAATTCCTGACAAAAGCCCAACTAGAAGTCCTAGACTCAATACCAGTAAAATGTTAACACTGCTTCCTGCAATCGGTAGATATAAATACCACGGTAGATGCATAATCCCATCCTTCCCACGATGAAGTTTAAGTTCTCTTTTGCACAATCTCTATTCTACATTGAACACGATGTCTGATATTCTGGTGTGCTTTTAAACATTTTACACTCTCCTTGTAACCCTCATCCGCCTGTTCAACAATCAGGTGAGTTATCCCATGCTCTTCGACAAAACTTATCACCTCCTCTTCATAGGACCCTCTACAAACATAAAACTCTACGAAAATACCCTTTGATTCAGCATCTTCAAGCATTAACTCCAATCTTTCCCTTACCGATTCTTCCTCGTCACTTGCTACATTTTCTACCCATTGTTCCGGGTAAATAAGGAGCACAGACACGTGTGCACTCAGGCGTTCGGCAAGGTTGAACGCTCTATCCAGGGCTTCCCACGCCCCGCGCTGTGCTTCAACGCAAACAAGTATTCTTTCCATGTGCAAAATACCCCGACCTTTGCCAAAGCAAGCATAGTGCCAGAAATTACATTATTGAAATGCCAGCACAATTTCACCAAACAGAATCACTGAAGAGCTAGATTTGTTTCATTATGAAATAAATTGAGATATTGCAAACAAATGCTATTTCAAAGTGAAACCCGCTAAAATGTTTTTTTCAGCGACCTTCCGGATACGAGGGATGATTCAAGCCCGTACTTTTTTAATTTTCGCCATAAAGTTGTTCTAGGCACTTTTAGTATTTGAGTTGCCATGGCTTTGTTGTGTCCAGTTTTCTCTAGAACTTTCATTATGTAGCGTTTCTCCACTTCTTCCAGAGGCAACAGTCCTTCCCCTTCAAAGGTATCGAATTCGAGCTCCCTAAGATCCGCCGGGAGGTCGTCCACTGTCAACATATCCTTTTCAGTCAGCGCCACGGCCCTTTCAATGATATTTTCCAGCTCCCTCACGTTCCCCGGAAAACTGTAATTCAGAAGGATATCCTTTGCCAGTTTGTCTATTCCTCTAACTTTTTTGCCAAAAAGGGTACTGTATTTATCGATAAAGTGGGAAATCAGGAGAGAAATATCCCCATTGCGCTCGGTTAAGGGGGGAAGTTTTATGGTCACAACGTTTAGGCGAAAGTAAAGGTCTTCCCTGAAGTTACCGAGGGAAACCTCGTGTTTAAGGTCCTTGTTGCTGGCAGCAATAATTCTGATATCCAGATTAACGGGCTCTATGCCACCCACCCGCAGGATCCTTTTTTCCTGAATAACGTGCAGAAGTTTTACCTGCATTGAAAGGGACATCTCGGTGACTTCGTCTAAAAAAACCGTCCCCCCCGATGCCGCTTCCATCAATCCAATCTTCGTTGCATGGGCACCTGTAAAAGCACCCTTTTCATAACCAAAAAGCTCACTGGTAATCAATTCTTCCGTAAATCCTCCACAGTTAAATGCAACGAAGGGTCGATTTTTCCGAGGGCTCAACTCATGGATAGCCCTGGCCACAAGTTCTTTCCCGGTCCCGCTCTGCCCAAGAAGCAGTACATTGCAGTCCACCGCAGCAACCTTGTAAATAAGTTTAAAAACTTCCTGCATGGCGGGACTTTTTCCAACTATTTGCTTTATTACATCCTTGCCCTTGAGCATTTCCCTAAGTTTACGATTTTCCTTTCGGAGTTCAATCTTCTCGTGCGCTCTATTTACCAGGGATGCCAGTTCGCGGATCTTGAATGGTTTTGTTACGTAGTGAAATGCCCCAAGCTTAATAGCCTTGATTGCGGTTTCAATAGAACCGTAGCCAGTAACAAGGATCACTTCCGTATCAGGATTCAACCGTTTTACCCTCGTTAAGACTTCAAGTCCGTCAACATCAGGTAGCCTGAGGTCCACCAGGACGATGTCGAACGATGTTTGCCTTATTCGCTGAAGAAATGCAGAAGCCGAACCGAAGGTTTCAACATCGAAATCATCTTTAGAAAATACATGGGCAAGACGACGACAAATTGTTACTTCGTCGTCTACAACAGCCAATCTACCCTTCATTTTTTATCAACTTCCCCCTTTTCTGCACCGCTTTTTGGAAGATAAACAGAAAAAGTTGTTCCTACGCCAACCTCGCTTTCAACTTCTATGTAACCGCCGTGTTTTTTAACCAGTCCATAGGTTACCGCAAGCCCAAGGCCAGTTCCACGTCCTACTCCTTTCGTGGTATAAAAAGGCTCAAAAATATGTTCAAGGTCCTCTGGCTTAATCCCATGACCCGTGTCTGATACGTCAATTCGCACAAACTTATCGGAATAATCGTAGGCCTCTATGGAGATCTTGCCACCATCAGGCATGGCCTGTATGGCGTTAAGGAGAAGGTTCAAGAAAACCTGCTGCAAATTTCTCAGGTGCCCCCTTATTACAGGAAGATCATCAGGGATTTCCACCTTAAGTTCAATCCCAGTTAACATTACCTGGTTTTTGACAAGTTTAACTGTTTTGTTTATTACATCCGAAACGGAAAGTTCCTCAAACGAAGGCTTGTCTTTCCTGGAAAAGTCAAGAAGATTTCTGACTATCTCACCCGCCCTGTCTGCTTGGTTCAGTATATCAAGTATCAACTCCTTTTCCTCGGGGTCGAGCTTGTCCCCAGACTCATCTAGCAGAGTCTCGGCGGAAAGGTATATATTATTGAGGGGGTTATTTAATTCGTGGGCAATCCCGGCGGAAAAGGTCCCAATAGCGGCAATCTTCCTTGACTGTACTAATGCTTCCTGCTGGGTTTCTAGTTCCTCGGCCATCCTGTTAAAGGCATGTATCAATTCACAAATTTCATCTTTCGTGTGACATTCGTAAGGGATCGGGCTGAAGTCCCCCCGGGCAACCCTCTTTGTTGTTTCTTTAATGAGGGAAAGAGGTTCTAGTAACCTTGACAATAACTGGAGGATCAGGAGTTGCAACGCCAGCACAATAGCAAAAAACAGAAAAGGAATAACCGTGGTCCTGTTTATCGCTTGGTGGATATGCTTTCTTTTTGTTTCTAAAAGGTTGATCGCAAAGTCCACCAGTGCTTTACCGGAACCCCTAACTTTTTCCAAGCCCGCGGCATCCCTGGAACTGCTAACTTTAAAAGAAGACATGAGAAGTCTGTACTCTTTAAGACTCTTTAGGAATTTATCACACTTTCCTTCCCCAACAATCCTTCTAATGTCTTCCTGGTATTGATCTACAAATTTTTCAACCTTGGAAAGATATTCCAGGTTTTTATCCAAGTCCTCCATGTCATGGTACAAAAGAAAATTCTTTTCGAAACGCCTCACTTCCAGGATGTCATTTAGAAGATCTTCGAAATGCTCTCCAAGAGCCATTTTATACTTTATGGATCTTACGCTACCCCAGTAAAGAAGTGCCACTATGCAGGTAAAAAAAAGACTTATTACGAAAATTCCGATGGTTTTGCTTCGGATGGTCTTAAACATAGTTTATCACTTCTGTCAGGTTCTGTGTATCATTTTGGAATTGTGAAAGGTTTCTCCTTCACAGATTTCATTAAACTCACCGGTTGGAGGCAGAGTTTTAAACAATAAATCACAAACCAGATCTAAATATATTTCTATATTCTTCCGGAAGCAACACAAAACTGCCCCAACCTTCCAAAGAATTCACAAAATTCCTTCCCGCCTTTCCCTTTTGAACCTCTCGGATAGCCATCCCAGCTTAACCTTGGCGCCGACTTTTTCTGCAAGATCCTTGGCTTCGTCAAAAAGTGGAACGTAGGGCTTGATGTCCAGAAGAGGGGTACCATCGTACATGTCTACCCTTTTGATATGCAACCTTGGACCATCAATTCTTACAAGTTCTACCACGGAGCATCCGATGGGATTAGGGCGCCGTGGACTTCTAGTAGCAAATACCCCTCTTAATTGGCTGCTTCCTCTCGGATAACATAACAGTTCGTAATCGGAAGACAGGTGGAAATGGAAGAGCAGGATAATGTGGGAAAATCCTTCCAGGTCTTGAAGACCTTTTACAAATTGTGGGTAGATATCCACATAGCCAGAGCTTTCCGGATCATATATCCCTTGGGGAGGCGGAGCCTTTTCTCCCTTCCTGAAAGGGCTGTGGATAATTCCTATCGGTTTGTAAAGAATCGAAAATACTTTTTCCATTGAAATTACCTGCAATTATGTTTTA
>Ga0256841_1000359_pt1 | contig 48752 bp, 39 predicted proteins | sample 356308metaG_FD_185971 | JGI IMG/M metagenome (GOLD analysis project Ga0256841, IMG submission 185971) | Hydrothermal vent microbial communities from Mid Atlantic Ridge, Atlantic Ocean - 356-308 | ecosystem: Environmental > Aquatic > Marine > Hydrothermal vents | place: Atlantic Ocean: Mid...
TCGGTCGTGCATGCAACCGGTGGAGGGGCGGGGGATCCGGAAGGCAAGTATCGGGATCTCGTGGGCAAGCGAAAAGAGGAGGTGCGGCGCGCCTTGGAGATCTTGGGGATTGGGGCTCCGAAGAGCTTGGGGTTTCAGGATGGGTGCCTTTTGGATGAGGGGCAGGCCCTGGAAGATAGCTTGAAGCAATTGTTTGCGCGGGAACAGCCGGAACTGCTCTATACCTTTCATGGGGGAGAGTTCCATGGGGACCATCGGACCTTGGCCGAGCGGGCCTGTGCGGCGCGCTTTGCCTTGCCCTCCAGTTGCAGGGTGCTGCTCTTTGGAGTGAACCAGGTCGTTTGCTTCGGCGCTCTCTTTGACTTCAGTTCTCTTTTGGCAAAGAAGAAAAAAGCGCTGTCCCAGTTTGATTCTCAGTTGGCCTATCTCGATTTTGCGACCAAGGTTTTGCAACGAGACCAGGCGGCCACCGTCAATGTCGAGGATCCTGCAGTCACCCACGCCGAAATTCTTCTCGAAGTGGATCTCGCTTCCTGGCCTCGACACCTGCAACATATGCGGCTCATCATGGATGATGCCTTCCCGGCGGAGGCACAGGACGAGCGGAGACAAGAGGATTGAAAGGGAGCAAAGACGTCAAGAGCGGCAAGGACTCACAGGGTGCTTCGCCGTCTGGGGTCTCACTGGTAATCTCGGTTTGGAATCGCAGGGAGGACCTTCGCGAAAACTTGGCTGCCATTCGCATGCAGACTGTAGCTCCGCTTGAGGTCATCGTCGTTGATAACGACTCCAAAGATGGAACGCCTGAGATGGTGCTTGAGGAGTTTCCCGAGGTGCGCTTGATCCGTATGCCCCACTCGCGTTTCGGGGCCTGCACCACCTTTAATATTGGTTTTGCTTCTGCGCGTGGTGCATGGATCGGAATCCTGGATGATGACATCATTCTTCCCGAGAATTGGATCGAGGGTATGTTGGACAAGGCCGAAGAAGCTGGGCCGGAGGTGGCGGTCTTGAGTTCGCGGGTGGAAGAGCCCGAGATGCCCGAATGGTTTCTTAAAAGCAAAGGGCATTTGACTCCACGCTACATGGCGACCTTTCGAGGCTGTGCCAGTCTTGCTCGGAGCGATGTGTTGCGGGCCTGTGGGTTTTACGATGAAGAGCTGTTTATCTTCGGCAATGAGCGCGATCTCACCGCCCGCATCCTCAACATGGGAAGGCGGGTTCTCTATGTTCCGGAGCTTCGCGTTTGGCACAAGGCCCCTTTCGGGATGCGCAAGGGCAAACGCAGCCTGTACTACCATGTGCGCAATTTCTGGATCTATGCATTCAAATACCTGCCCTTCTCCAAGATCCTCGCCTTCCCCTTCCGTTTTTTATGGAAGGCAGTCAGAGGTGGAAAAAAAAAGGAAGTTGCAGAAGCCACGGGGACGATAGGCTTTTTCGAATCCATTGGAGGACTTCCGGGGGTGTGGATCCTGATCAAGGCGACCTGTGCTGGTTTCCTTAGGCTTCCCTATTGCCTACGCAACCGAAAGGTCTGCAAGCATGAAGATTTTGATCTTCCTCTGAAGTGAAGGTTCTGTGAAGACCACGACGCGTAACTCTGTCCCCATTGAGAGACCCAGAGTGCTGGCCGTCCTTCCCCATTTTGGAGAAGTGGCTGAGACTTTGGCGACACTGGCGAGTCTTCCTCTCGGAGAGGGACTGCGGGTTCTTGTGTTTGACAACGATGGGGGACTCAAGGACTGCGCACTCCCCGAGGGGGCCGAACGGGTGGGGGAGGGGAACAATCTTGGATTTTGCAAGGTGGTCAACGAGGGCCTGGCCAAAGCCCAACGGGGAGATTGGCCTTATTTGTTACTCCTGAACAATGACACTCGTCTTGCACCGGGTTGTTTAGAACTCTTGGTGGATACCCTGGAATCCTCCCGGGAGCTGGGGGGCTGCGGTCCGGTTCTCCTCTCCTCCGATGGGGAGAAGGTCTGGGCAGCAGGCTCGGTGATTCGCTATGGACCCAACCTTGTCCGGCATTTGCACGGAGGGGAGAAGGCGGAGGATTTGGCCAAGGATCCCTTTCTCGTCGATTTTTTGGCGGGTGCCTGTGCCCTCTACCGCGTTTCGGCCCTGGTGCGTGTGGGGGGGCTGGATGAGGACTATTTTATGTATTTCGAAGACGCGGATTTGGGTCTCAGTTTTCGGCGGAAGGGACTCCCCCTTGTCTGCATTCCATCGGCTAGGGCGAGGCACGGAGGGTCTCTCGCATCAGGTGGGGGGGCCAGTCCTCTGCGGAAGTATCTGATGGGGCTCAACAGCGTTCGCTTCGTCCGGCGCAACGGGGGGATCGGACTTTACATGACGTTCTTTGTGGTCGAAATCCTTGCTTGGCCGCTTGGGCTTGTGGTTCATGCCTTGGGCAAGCCGGGCCGGTTGCGCGCCCATCTCTCCAAGGGGAAGGGGCTCCTTCATGGTCTCCTCGGCAGAAAGGCCAATGCTGCGGTCATCCGACAGGAGATGGGCCGGTGAAGGTTTGCTTGGTCACCCACCAGTTTTTGCCGGATCATCGCTCGGGGGTTGAAATCTATACACATCGGCTCGCCGGGGCTCTCAAGGCCTTGGGAGTGGAGGTCATGGTCTATACCACTCGCAAAGACCTGAGCCGCCGCGAAGGGAGCTTGATTGAGGAAGAATGGGAGGGTGTCCCAGTTCGGCGGGTTGTCCGCAACCTCTTCCACGAGGACTTTACCAAGACCTTCGATGACCCTCTTGCTGAGCACTTATTCGAGACCCATGTCCTCGAGGATTTTCGACCGGATTTGGTCCATGTGCATCACCTACTCCATCACAGCCTTGGTTTGCCCGAGCGGGCGCAAAAAAAGGCTGTCCCCGTTCTGTTCACCTTGCATGACTATTGGCTCGAATGTCCCCGCTTCGGTCAGTTTCTACGCGTGGATGGGCAGCTCTGCTCTTCCGCCGATCCCGGGAACTGTGCCCCTTGCCTCAGTGCCTCTCCCTGGCGCAACCCGCCCAAGCTCGCCCGGGTCTCCACCGCTCTCCGCCTCCTCCGGCAAGCCACCAGCCTCGACCTCCAAGCCCCCCTCCAACACCTCTGGCGCAAACGAAAAGGCAAAAGGGGACACCCATTCTTCGCCGACATCCCCGCCGCTCCGGGCCTGGAGGCGGCCTTGGTCACCAGGAAGCGCCAAGTCCTTGAACGCCTCGTTCCCGCGGTCGATCGCTTTCTTTCACCCAGTGAATTTTTGATCCAAAAAATGGTCGCTTTTGGCTTGCCCCGAGATCGGATGCAAAAGCAGCCTTTGGGCATCCCAAGAACCAGGGATGCGGTGTCCCAAATTCGGGACTTACCCGCTGGGCCACTTCGCTTCGGTTATCTAGGCTCGGTGCTTCCCCCCAAGGGAGTCCATGTTCTCCTGGATGCCTGGGAGAAATTTGGAAAAGAGGCCCCCCCAGGTTCCAGCCTGTCGATCCACGGAGGCTCTGGGTCTGACCCCGCTTACGGCGAAAAGATCCGAAGCCGCGGGCAAAGAATGGGTGTCCCCGTTTGTGGGGGGTATGGGCCGGGGGAGATTGGGGGCTTGCTTCAAGGGCTGGATGTGTTGGTGGTGCCGAGTCTGTGGTATGAGAACAGCCCGGTGACGATTTTGGATGCGAGGGTGCGGGGCATCCCATGCCTGGTCAGTGACCTGGGGGGGATGAAAGAGCTGGTGCCCGAGCCGCGGCTTCGATTTGCCATGGGGGACGCGGGGGCGCTTTCGGATAGGATGCGGAGCTTGGTGGAGGAAGGGCTGAGGAGCCCCATGTCTTCACCCCTTCCGCCGAGTCTCGAGGACGACGCAAAAAAGACCCTTAGTGTATACCGTTCGATGTGCCGATAGGTGCCTTGTCATGGCCAAGATCTCAAAATTCGCGTTCCTTCTCCCGCTCTTCTTCCTTGTTCCGGCTTGCAAGAGTCCCGGCAACGATCTCGAACACAATGAGGGCCTTTTTCCCCCTCTCGCCTACAAGGTGCAGCACAAGCAGGCTCGCAGTCTTTGGATCGCTCCGATTCAGGACCGTCGAGCCCCACCTAAGAGGATTGAGAAGGGCATGTTCCCCGTGACCTACACCATGGATCAATCCTGGAAGCGTCCCGTACCCGCGATGTTGGATGGCCTTCTCCGTAGAGAAATTAAGGATTCCGGCATTTTTCAGAGCCTTGCCAAGACGGAGGGGGAGGCCGACTGGGTCCTGGATGTGGATTTGTTGGCCTTCTATGGGGCCGTTGAGGAGAGGATTGTAGGCAGGGCTGTTAAGTCCAACGCGATCTTGCATGCTCGTGTGTACGGACCCAAGGGAGCTGATGGGAAACGCCCACTCCTTAGGGAGCGGGAATACCGGGCGCCTTTGGAGACGGGAGCCTCCTTGGTGCTTAGCAGGGATCCCTTTGCCATGGCCGCGCAGTCTTTCCGTCTTTCCCTGGCCATGTTGCTGACAGATCTCGACCAGGGAGGGCGTCTTGTGGATGGTGTCAAAGAAAGGGTTCGCCTCCCCGGAAAAACGAAGGAAACCCCTTGGCGCGCCCAGCCAGCCTCCGCCGGGAAATGAATCCTTTGAATAAGCTCCCCTTTTGAAAAAAACCCAAAGGTTTTCTCCCTCCTTTGCCTAACTGAGTTCTTGGAAGGCAGATCCTCCCTGGCTATCCTCCTTCGCCGGAATTCGAAGCTCCTTCCGCGCCTTGCTAGACGCTCCAGGTCCTTCGAAGATTTCTTCGAATTGGAAGTTGCCCAAAGGATGGCCGATGAAAATCCACGAATACCAGGCGAAGGAAGTGCTTGCGCGCTTCGGAGTCCCCGTTCCCTCGGGAAAAATCGCCGAGACTCCTGAGGAGGCGAAGGCCGCCTTCGAAGCACTCGGAAAACCTCTTGCAGTTGTCAAAGCACAGATCCATGCCGGAGGGCGTGGCAAGGCCGGAGGCGTAAAGTTGGTGCGCTCCGCAGACGAGGCTTATGAGGCTGCCAAGGAAATCTTAGGCAAGGTTCTAGTCACCCATCAAACCGGCCCGGGGGGCAAGAAAGTCGAGAAGGTTTGGGTTGAAGAAGGCTCCGACATTGCTCGCGAACTCTATGTCGCAGTTACCGTAGACCGCAAGCGTCAGTGCGCCGTCATGATGGCCAGTCAAGAGGGGGGCATGGAGATCGAAGAGGTCGCCGCAAAGACCCCTGAAAAGATCTACTACGAACCCATCCTCCCCGGTTTCGGACTCCAGCCTTACCAAGCAAGGGAGCTGGCATTCAAGCTGGGGCTTTCGGGCGCTGCTTTTAAAAACGGGATTAAGGTGCTGACCAAGCTGTCTCAGTGTTTTACCGCCCTCGACTGTTCGATCGCTGAGATCAATCCCCTGGTTGTGACCGGGGATGAGCAGGTGATTGCTTTGGACGGCAAGATGAACTTTGACGGCAATGGTCTCTTTCGCCACCCGGAGTTGATGGAGTATCGGGACCTCTCCGAAGAGGATCCCAAAGAAGTGGAGGCTAGTAAATATGGTCTCAACTACATTGCCCTGGACGGCAACATAGGCTGCATGGTCAACGGGGCCGGCCTTGCCATGGCCACCATGGATATCATCAAGGCCCACGGCGGCATGCCGGCCAACTTTCTCGATGTCGGCGGGAGCGCGACCAAAGAACAGGTTGCAGGAGCCTTCAAAATCCTGATCTCCGATCCACATGTCCAGGCCATCCTGGTCAATATTTTCGGTGGAATCGCCAAGTGCGATGTGATTGCTCAAGGGGTGGTCGATGCCGCCAAGGAGGTCTCATTGGACCGTCCCCTTGTTGTTCGTCTCGAGGGGACCAATGTCGAGAAGGGCCGGGCCATCCTCGAGGAGTCCGGGCTCGCTCTCGCGACCGCAAAATCCCTCGATGAAGCCGCAGAAAAAGCCGTGGCCGCGGCCAAGGGAGGTGCAGCATGAGTGTTCTTGTCGATGCAAACACGAAGGTTCTCGTCCAGGGGATCACAGGGAAACATGGACAGTTCCATACGGAGCAGATGCTCGCCTATGGCACCCAAGTGGTCGCCGGCGTGACGCCCGGCAAGGGTGGTCAGAAGGCTGTTGGAGTCCCCGTATTCAACACCGTGGCCGATGCAGTTGAGGCGACCGGGGCGGAAGTTTCCGTGATCTACGTGCCCGCTGCCTTCTGCGCGGATGCGATTCTCGAATCCGCGGACGGTGGCGTGCGCTTGATTGTGGCCATCACCGAGCACATTCCAGTCCTGGACATGGCCAAGGTCCAGGCCATCCTGAAGGATAAGGATGTCCGCCTGATCGGCCCCAACTGTCCCGGCATCATTACCCCCACCGGCGACAACAAGGGTTGCAAGATCGGGATCATGCCCGGTTACATCCATAAGCCCGGCCGGGTGGGTGTGGTCTCCCGTTCGGGGACCTTGACCTACGAAGCGGTTTGGCAGCTCACCTGCGAGGGGCTGGGCCAGTCCACGTGCATTGGGATTGGTGGGGACCCGATCAACGGCACGAACTTTGTCGACTGCCTGGAGCTCTTCGAGCAGGATGAAGCCACCGAAGGCGTCATCATGATTGGGGAGATCGGCGGCACAGCCGAAGAGGAGGCTGCGGCCTTCATCAAGGCCAAGATGAGCAAACCCGTCGTGGGCTTCATTGCAGGTCTTACCGCGCCCCCTGGCAAGCGCATGGGACATGCGGGCGCCATCATCTCCGGGGGCAAGGGGACGGCTACCGAAAAAATCGCTGCTCTCAAGGAAGCCGGTGTCCATGTCAGCGAGAGTCCTTCTCTTCTGGGCGCGACTATGAAGAAGGTCCTCGGCTAGCCCTGGGTTTCTCGATGGATCCCAATACCCGCAAAGAAATCCTCTCCCGAATGGACCAGGAGCAGCGGCCACGCACGCCGCTGGCCCTGATCACCATGGGAATCATTCTGCTGATCTCCCCCTTTCTTCCTGACTCCTGGGTGGCGGGGGTCGGGGGATGGAACGGCATCGCGAGGATCTTTGTGGCCTTCCTTTTCTTCTATGTTGCCGCCAATGTGTTTGAGCGCATGCGACTATCGCGAGCCTTCCGGGAATTGGTCGAGAGCTTCGAAGCTTTCAACCGAGGAATCTATGGAAGGAATTACAAGGAGCAACGGGCGGCCATCAATCTAATGATCAAAACGATAGCCACCGAGGATGAGGGGGTGAGGGCCAAGGTCCTGGAGCGCCTGAGACTCTGGACGGGGCAGGATTTTGGAGAAGATCGGGATGCCTGGATGGCCTGGTGGGAAGAAAACCGGCAAGGGTTTCAATTGGTTGCCCATCCTCAGGATTCGGCGAAAGAGTCAGATAATAAGGCATAAAAGAACCCGGAAACTTTGAGTTTGGGCACGAAGGCCCCACGAAAGGGACGGAAGAGTGACATGCTGTCCTACTTTTTCTCCACAAGCCGGACGTTTTATTGGGTATCCTATTCACAGTCAATCGCTTCGAGGTGAAGAAATGGTGTTGGAACAAACGATGACCTTGGCCTTTTTGGGGGTCCCGGAGTTATGGATCATAGTGGGGCTGGTCGTACTATTATTCGGCGGGTCCCGGATTCCCAAATTGGCTCGCTCCATGGGCTTGGGAATCACTGAGTTCAAAAAAGGCCTCAAGGGCGAGGGGGCTCCCGACGAGCAGAAAAGGCTTGATGGGGAGACCCAGAAAGAAGAAGAAGCTAGCAAGGAATAGGGCTTACGCTAAGCTCTCCTGACACTGGTCCCTGAGTCTTCATTCGAAATCCGCTTGGAGCTCCAGGGTTCTTTCCCTTTCCGCCGTTGTTTAAGAGGAGTTCCGTGGCTGGAACGACTGTCAAGGACGTCACTGCCCTCGTGCAAGAGGAGCTTGCAGAGGTCAACCGATGCGTAGAAGAGGCCCTTTTGCCCGACAGGCCCGAGCTTCGTGCCCTCCTTGGGCATGTCTCGGGCTTTCGTGGGAAACAGCTTCGGCCCGCTCTCAACCTCCTGGTTGCCAAGGCCCTGGGGGGGCTTTGCTCTCATCATATCAAGGTGGGGGCCATCCTCGAGATGATCCATACGGCGACCCTGGTGCATGACGATATTTTGGATGGGGCCTTGATCCGGCGCAAGTTGGCCAGCTTGCATTCGGTCTATGGGCATGAAGTCTCTGTCCTGGTCGGTGACTATATTTACGCCCGGGCTTTTCAGATGTCCGTTGATTTGCCGGATCCGCGATGCAGCCGGCTTCTCTCGGAAGTCACTCGGGTGATTTGCCAAGGTGAAGTCACTCAGATGCTCCATCGCTTTGATTTGGGCTTTGGAGAAGAGCAGTATTTCCAGGTCATTTATGAGAAGACGGCCATTCTTTATGGTGCTGCCGCCGAGCTTGGGGCCTATTACGCCGGGGCCAACGAGAATCGGGTCAAGGAGTTTCGCGCCTTTGGGGACGCGCTGGGGATGGCTTTTCAAATCATCGATGACATCCTGGATGTCGCCGGCGAAGAGGACGTTGTGGGCAAGTCTCTAGGGACCGACCTCAACAAAGGGAAGCTCACCCTTCCTTTGATCCATCTCTATGGGAGTTTGAACACCCAAGCACGCCGGGAGTTTGAGGATATGTTCCGGGATGGAAGCCGTGAGGGTCGCCAAGCGATGATTATGGATCGCTTTGACCTCCAGCCAGGGATTGACTATGCCCAGGCCAAGGCTGATTTCTACCTGGAGAGAGCTTTGGAAGTTTTAAGCAAGGTTTCTGGGGAGTCGGCTATAGAGGGGAGGGCTGCCCGCAGTGCCAATGAAGAGTCAACCCCAAGGGCTTGTGAAGCTCTCGAAGGACTCCGGATTCTCGCCGATTTCGTCCTGAAACGAAGCTCCTAAATCCCTTTTCTTTGTTGGTTGGAGCTCCTTCATTTATTTCCTCTGTAAGGGGTTTAGAGGCTTTTTTCTGGCTATCTAGGATTGGGTCCTGCGACAAAGAAGCCCATTCTTTTCCAGCCCGGCCCTATTCCTCCGAAGTTCCGTAGTTAAGATGATTTCCTTTTCAGGATGATCCATCGACTTAGTCCGGATGCAGGGCGAAACCCTTGGAGTTCTTGGGGTTCACTCATCATAAAAAGAGGTCTTAGATCATGAGCGAAGGCTCTATGGAAGGCACAACACTGGCTCCGAAGGAAGCGAAGCAGGTCAAACCGAAGGCAAAGCGAAGGCCGACACGTTTCAAGCCGGGGTTTTTACTTTGTTTCACAGTTGCCCTTTCTCTGGTAGTGATAGGAGGGTTTCTCAATCTTCGCGACTTAATCGTGGATCCCACCCGCCTCACAGGTTGGGACAAGCTTGCGATTGGAGGAACCGGTTTTGTTTTGACCTTCCTCGCGATCTTTTTCTCTTATTATTCATGGGGCATCCTAAGGTCCATGCGTTTTGCAGTCTCCTTGATCGTTCTCCTGACCTTATCCAGCGTGGCGGGGATCTTGATCAAGCAGCATGACTTTGGGGGACCCGATCGGATTCATCCTGACTACCAAGGAAGGATCGCCCCAGAAGCAGACCAACGTTTTGCCCGGGAAAAATACAAGTTGGCAGCGATCCCTGACGCTACCAAGAGAAAAGAGGCTTCCTTTGCACTTCGCAAAAAGCTGTTCCACCAAGTCGAAGACAAATATCGGTCCATTTCCTTTTTCGATAACTTCCTCCACGCGGAAACCTTCTTTCTTTGGAATCTTTGGCACAAGGGTTTCAACATCCTTGGAAATAAAATCCAGATGGATCCGGCGGATAAGGAGATGTACGAAAGGAAGGCTTCTGCCTTTGGGCCCCGAGCCGCGAGTGACTGGTGGGATATGCGAAAGATCCAGAAAAATGCGCGTATCACGGAGGCCGGAGTCAACGAGCTAGTACATAAGTTGCGGGCTCCCATGAAGAAGTTTTACAACTTTTGCGAAGCCCTGGATCTCACTCGGGTCTGGAAGAGTAACTGGTTTTCCATGCTCTTCTTTTTGATCTTTTTGGTGGTCAGCATCAACACGTTCAGACGGTCAGTTTGGCATTGGAAACGCTTGGGTTTCTTGGTTTCGCATCTCAGCATAGTGGTCCTGCTGATTGGCACCACCATCAGTCGACGGACGGATGTGAGAGGAAGTGCGGAGCTTGATTTGACCAAACAGGCTTCTACTCCTGTATTTGTTCGGTTTCCGAAAGATGGGTCCATCCGATCCAAAAATGATCGTTTTTACGAATCTGTTTCTTTCGGGGATGGAATGGTTTTGCGGGCAACCGACTTTAAAGCCAACTATCATAAGAAGCTCTTTGTGAGTGCGACTGACGATATAGGGCCTCTTCACAAGCGCTACAAGGTCGCAACCGGTGCGGAGCTTGGCTTTTTCTATAAAGACGGGAAACCTAGGTACAAGGTCCGGGTCAAAGATTACCAGCCCCGGGTTCGTCCAAGTTGGAAGAGAGTTCCGGATCCCAAGGCTCCGTTCGACCCTCTGTTGAGCTACCGATTTACCCTGCAGCGCGGAGAGAACAAAACCGATTTGGGAGAGAGGTCTCTACGGCCACGTTCTTCGAAAAGTCTCGGAGTCTATTATCCTCTGATGTCAAGCGATGAACTCAAGCTGGCCTTTGTGTGGCCCCAGAATGAAGAAGAGCGAAGGTTTTATTTGCATGGGCTTGCCGTCGAATCCTTGGGTGAACTGGTCCTCGCGAAACATCCTGATGGAAAGGGCTTGAGAATACCCCTAGCGCCTCAAAAGGCCCTTGCAGACCTGGAATATAGAGGGCAGCATTACCGGGTTGCGATCTTGGACGCCACTCCGGATTTCAAAGCAGAATCCTTCGGAAAAATGAGGGATCGAGCCAAGTTGAGAGATTCTTGGAGATTTCCCAAAGATTTTGATGCTTCCTACCGCATGGCAGACGCTTTCCGCGAAGGGGGGTTACCTAAAAATCCAGCCCTCTTTGCGCGAATCGACCGTTTGGATCTCGCGGGACAGGTTGCAGAGAGCGAATACCGGCTCATCTTTGCCGATCCCAGGAGTAACGATCATGGCCGAGGTGTTCCAATGGCTTCGGGATCGAAAAATCCTCATTCCGGTGCTCTCAATCCCCACGAAAATCAGGGTCTTTCAACATTAGCCTCGCTCCCGCTTTCTTTTGACTTTGACTATGTCAGGGCTCCTTCCAAACACACTGTCTTAGTGGTGGGCGGTAAAGGCCATCCACCTGCCATTGTCAACATCCATACAGGGAGGGCGTCGCCGCCCCAGACTTGGCATCCAAACAAACCCATTCCGATTCCCCTGAGTCAGAGGGATGTGGAATCTATGAATGAATTCACTCTTTTCTTGGACCGTTGCGAAGTCTTGGAAAGGGGGCGTTTGATTGCAAGTTATGAGCCACTTCCCAACGATAACTTCTTTCACCATGACCCTGCTGGGATCAAGTTGGAGATAGATGGACCCAAGGGAAGGAAAGAATATACGGTGATCCTGTCCTCCCTTTATTCTGAGATTGGTGTTGCTCCTCGAATTCCTGAAGAGCTTCAGTTTGCTACGTACGATAAGCACCTTCGGCTCAAATTTGCTGAAGACCGGATGATGCTTCCGATGGATTGGAAGACAAAACTCGAAGTTCACAAGGTGGAAGAACCCCTCTTCCGCTGTTCGGATGGGAAATTTTTGGTAGTTCCCATGGTGGATGATTCAGACTTTGAAGCGGTAAAAACCGCCTGGAATCAACTCAAGAAACGAATGCCTTTTTTCGTGGATTTTCCAGCAAACGGAAAACTCTTTGCCAGCAAGGAGAGCCGGAGGACCCATCTCAAAGAACTGAAAAACCTCTTTAAAGAATGGTTCCATCAGATTCCCTCCGCGAACTGGTTGAGTGCCCTCCGCAACTCAAGGACCATGCTTTTGGATGCTTATTTGGCCTTGCCCGAATCCAAGCCCGTCGAAGCCAGGACCATTCGGGTGAATGAACCCTTGGTCTATGGGAGTTTCTTTGATTCCTGGCGCTTTACGCAATCCAATGCGGATGACAAAAGACCCTTCTATACAGGGATTGGGGTCCAGCGAGATGGAGGAGTCTTATTGGTGCTCGTCTCTATGTATTCCCTGGGAATCGGAACCATTTTGATGTTTATCATCCTGCCTTTGCTGAAACGAAGGCGGCGTGGGGGCATTGGGTCTGTGGATGAAGAGCTAGGTTTCGAGACCGTTAAGGAGGCTTAGAATAATGCTTGGGATTTTGAACTTTTCTGCGATCGATTCCCTTTTTTGGCACGACCTCTTCATGATCGTCTCGGGAGTCGCCCTTGTTCTCTTTTTGATCTCGGCCTTTTTTTCCTTCTTTTCGAAGTCTGAGGCGAGTGGGTGGGGGAATCTTTTTTCCAAGGCTGGATGGGTCAGCTTTTGGTTGGGGATGGGGCTTGGGATCTTTTATTTGGTGTGGCGAGGACTCGAAACCGGCCATCCGCCTTGGCAGACCCTCTTTGAGGTCTTGTCGTTTTGTGCTGTTCTGGTGTATTTGAGCTACTTCGTCATTGTCCTTGTGACCGGCATGCGGGATTACAAGGGCGCTTGGAGAGGGATTGCCAACTTGATGACGGCTTTTGCCTTATCTGCGGCGGTCATCCTTCTCTATATCGCTCTAAAAAAAGACAAGGCTTCGAATGATCTTCCACCGGCTCTCCAATCCTATTGGATGTGGCCTCATGTGATGGCATTTATCTTCAGCTACGCGACCTTTGCGGTGGGGCTTGTGGCGGTTCTTTGTTATTACGTGATTAAACTGTTTAACCGACAAGCCGCCATCAAGACATGGCTGAATGGTTTTGACGATTTTTCCTTCCGCATTGTCGCCGTGGGTTTTCCTTTTATGACGGCAGCCTTGATGATGGGCTCTCTCTGGGGACAGGATGCCTGGGGCAACTACTGGGGGTGGGATGCCAAGGAGGTCTCTGCCCTTGTCTCCTGGCTCGTCTACCTGATTTATATTCACCTGCGCTTGGTGGGAGGCTGGAGAGGGGAGAAGCTTTTTTTACTGCTGATTCTTGGAGCTTTGGCCATCATTACCTGCTTCCTGGTGTTTTCCTATCTTCCAGAATCCCAAAGTTCGATGCACAAATACGCCGAATAAGGAGTAGGCTGAGCAGCGGTTTTCCTAGAGGAGGCGGATGAGCATGTATCGGGATCCTTCCCAGGGCGGGGGGGGAATGCATATTTCTTTACCCAAACCCACTCCCGCGGTGCGGGTCCTCTTGATGGTGAACTTTGTCGTTTATCTGGTGCAATTTGTTCTCTATTTAGGGGCCTCTGTCCATTTGTCCCAATATTTTGGACTCAGTTTGGCGGATATCAGCGGTAATCCCCTCAATACCTACCGCTTTGTTACCTACCAATTCCTTCATTCTGAGACCGATCTTTGGCACATTTTGATGAACATGCTGGTCCTCTATTTTTTTGGGACCATGGTCGAACCTAGCATGGGTGCAAGGCCCTTCACCCGGTTTTATTTGCTCTCTGGGGTGTTGGGGGGATTGTTTTGGGTGGTGGTCAGCGGTTTGGCCGGAGCGGGGGATATTCCTGTGGTGGGGGCCAGCGGAGCCGTCTATGGGGTCCTTGCCTATGCGGCTCTGATTCGTCCCAAAGCCCAGGTTTTCTTCGTGATCGTTCTCTTGCCCCTCTGGATCATCGGAGCTGCCTTTGGGCTCTTTGCCTTTTTTAACACCCTCCTTGCTCTTCGGGGGAAGCTTTCTGGAGTGGCAGACGCAGCCCATCTAGGTGGGATGGCCTTTGGGGTGTTCTGGTGGAAATTCGGTCCGCTTCTCTCTCAATGGAGGGCCGAGGGCGAAGCTCGTGCTCGTGCCCGGGAAATGGAGGCTGAACGAGTCCGTAGGCGGGAATTGGACCGGATCTTGCAAAAGATTCAAGAGCAGGGAATGAATCGTCTGAGCGGAAAAGAAAGGCGTTTTCTTGAGCGTTACTCCAAAGACTCTCGGAAATAGTTCCGCCTGTGACCATTCCCCTCTCGGATCCGAGACTTTCGGGGGTATCTTGGAGTCTCTCTTTTTCGAGGAATCTCAACAGATATGACACGCTCAGAAATTGATCGAAATCGTCCCCTTTCTCCCGAAGCCTTTCCCAGAAAGCATTCTCCTGGGTTACTCTGGCTCAGTTTGTTCTTTGTGCTTCTCTTTCTCTTACCCCAAGGGCTTTCTGGGCAGAACAATTACAACCTCTTTGTCAAGCAGTGGAATGCCGCGATCCAAACTCGGGACAAAAAGAAGCAAGCTCGTCTCCTGAAGACCTACTCTGCCGAAGCCATCGATCACTTCAGGGTTCTTTGTGATCGATACAATATCTCAGGTTCCAATGCAGCTGCGGATGCGATGGAGGGGATGAAGGCCGTTTGGGAACAGGTCTATGGGTCTAAGACTCTCCAATTGATCGAGAACATGCGATCGGACTTGGATTCCGATGGTCTGAGACTGCTGCGCAAGTTGGATGGCAGGAGGAGACAGGCTTGGGGGCTCTTGGAGGTCGCGAAGAAGACGAAAAAACCTGAGGATTTTAAGAAGGCCCGGGACGAAATGAAAGCTGTGGCCGATGCGCTTGAAGAACTGGGTGAAAAGTTAAAAGCTGCTGAGTGTGTCCTCGGTTTTGTCTCAGTTCTCTACGAGACCCCAAAAAAGAACAAGGCAGATGTCCAGGCCATGGTCGAAGCTCTGGATCGCTATGAGAGACTTCACAAGGAGTGGGACTGGACCCAGGGAAAAGCTTTCAAGCGGAATAAGGTCTGGGCCAAATCGATCCGAGCTCAGGTTAAGCGAGGGGGAATCCCGGGAAATGAAGCTCCAAAAAAGAAGGGCCAGGGAATCAAGTTAGATCCCAACGGAAAGGATAAGAAGCTTGGGAAGTACCTTAAGGGCTCCAAATGGGTTAAGGAAGATCTCTACATTTCCAAAATGAAGTCCCTTGAGGAGGGGATCAGTTTTGCTGCCAGTGCATGGCCCCTTGCCTGGACTGGGATCTTCTTGGAGGGGACCGCTCCCAAGGACATGGATTCTTTTAAGGATGGTCCTGTGACCTTGCAAAGGTTGGGGGCGAGTAAGTATGTAGCGATTGTCGACAAGGAGAACCCGAAATCGAAGAAGGTGCCTCTCAAGATCGGAGCCAAGCCAAGGTCCATGTATGTCCCCTATATGAAGGGGGAGGAAGAAACCGAGTATGCCTTCTGGTTTTATGTCGGTTCTTCCCAGGTCCAGGTAGGGGGGATTTCTCTCAATCTCAGCCCGCAGTGGGGTCGAAGGAAAACAGCCTTAATTTTCTACCGAAGCGCTTCCATTCTCTCCTGCAAGATTGCGGGACAGGAACTCAAACTCTATGACGAAAACTTCAACGGGAAGGTGGGAGAAGATCCCGGTTCGGTGATGTTCGGGGATTTCCGTTTGGGGGGAGGTCTTGAGAAGGTACAAGGCCATCCTTCTGTAGATTCGATGCGGATTGGGGGTAAAAAGCACCTCCTCCCCTTCAGTCGCTATGTGAAGTTAGGGGATTCTTGGTATCGCCTTCGGGTTCTTAGAAATAACGAAGTCCTCAATTACCGCCCCTTGGATCCTGCCACGGTCCCCACAGGAAGGATTGTTTACAAGTGGAAAGGTCCTTCCAAGGCAAAGCCCAGGCATGTAATTGTGAGGGAGATGGGATTTTTCAAAGGGGCCGCCTTTGACCTCGTGGCTGGAGGGAAAAAAGGAATCGAGGTTCCCGTGGGAGAATACGAGATCTTCTATGGGCGCATCTATAACGGAAAGGCTCCTCGCGCGAATTACGCGGTTCTTCTCAAGGGAAAGTCCCCCATGATCAAAGTGGAGGCAGGCAAAACCGCTACGGTCCAAATGGGTGCGCCCTTTCACCTTGAATTTGAAAAGAAGCAAGAAGGGGGAAAGATCATCATGGACTCTTCGACCTTTTGGATCCGTGGGAGTTTTGGAGTGAAATACACCGGCCTCATGCCTGAGGTGCTCGAGCCGGATTTGGTTTCTGCGAAGGATCAAAAAGGACGGGGTCTTCGGAAGCTGGGGACTTGGCGCCGCCTCGAGGGAAACGAGCTGGAGGACCTGAGAAAGCTCTACCCCAAAGTCCCGATCCTCTATTTGGCCTATGTGCCGATCAATAAGGAGAGCAAGAACGGAATCACGCCTTTGATCACGGTTCCTCTGAAGAAGGCTCCTTTTATCGGACTCCGCCAGAATAAACACAAAATGTTCGGAAAGCTGCTCCCTGTTTGGAAGTAGGGCTTTGGCCTTAGGTTTTGGTCCAGGGGCCTGAGGGATGAAAAGGTGGAAAAGCTTTGGTCTCCCCTCAAGGAAGGGCATCTGCATCTCGATCTTGTGCAGCTACCCGGTTAAGCTCTTCCCCTTATTTTTCCCCAGGAGCAAGTGATCATGTTGGATCCCAAGTGGGTTCGGGAACATCCCGATGAGGTCAAAGAAGCGGGCCGCAAAAAGCGCATGGAATGCGACCAGGTCGTCGACCGTTTTCTGGAAGTTGATGAAGCCTTGCGTGCTCTTCTCCCCGAGGTGGAGAGTATGCGGGCCCGCCAAAAAAGCCTTGGACGTGAGATGGGGAGCGCCACCCCCGATCAGCGAGAAGCCCTCCTGCGGGAGCAAAAAGAGTCCAAAAAACGCATCCAGGAGCTTGGGGTCAGAGAAAGGGAGCTGAAACAGGAGAGGGAAGATCTCCTCCTTCACTTGCCCAATATTCCTGCTCCGGAGGTGCCCGAGGGAGCGGATGACAATGACAATGTTGAACTCCGCAGGGTGGGGGAAATCCGGGATTTCGGTTTTAGCCCCAAAGATCACATTACCTTGGGAGAAAGGTTGGGGATCCTGGATTTTAAACGCGCCGCAGAAATGGCGGGGACACGAAACTATTTTTTAAAAGGCAAAGCTGTCCTTTTGGAGGAGGCTGTTCTTCGTTTTGCCCTGGATCATTTGATTCAAAAGGGCTTCGAGCCCATGACGGTTCCCTTGCTCGTTCGGGACTTCGCCATGGTGGGGACTGCGTATTTTCCCGGTGGAGAGGAGCAGGCGTATCGCTGCGAAAAAGACGAGTTGAATTTGATCGGGACCGGGGAAGTTCCGCTGACCTCTTACCACCAAGGGGAAATCCTCGCTCTCAAGGATTTACCGGTCCGGCTCGTGGCGCGCTCTGTGTGTTTCCGGCGCGAGGCAGGGACCTATGGCAAAGACACCAAGGGTCTTTACCGTGTCCACCAGTTTCAAAAGGTCGAGCAGGTCATCCTAGATGTGGCGGATCCCGAACTTTCAATCCAGCGGCACCTCGAAATCACATCCAATTCGGAGGAATTGCTCCAGGCCATGGGACTGCCATATCGAGTGGTGAATGTTTGTGGCGGAGACCTTGGCCAACCTCAAATTCAAAAATTTGACATTGAAACATGGATGCCCTCGAGGGAAGGCTATGGAGAGACCCATTCCGCCTCACGGTTTCATGACTTCCAAACACGTCGCCTCAAAATCCGCTACAAAGACGAGGAGGGGAAGACGCGCTACTGCTACAGTTTGAACAACACAGTGATCGCGAGCCCTCGGATCTTGATCGCGATTCTTGAAAATTATCAGGAGGAGGATGGGTCTGTGACCATTCCCGAAGTCCTCCGTCCCTATTGTGGTTTTGATCGGATCGAAAGACAATGAGTGAAGAATTGGTGCGTATCACCCTCCCCGACGGTTCTGTGCGGGAATACCCCAAGGGGACGACGGGAATGGAGATTGCCTCTTCCATCGGCAAACGCCTGGCTAAGGCTTCGGTTGGGATCGAAATCGATGGGGTGCTTCATGGTTTGATGGAACCGATCATGGAGGACGCCTCCGTCTCCCTCGTGACCCGGGACTCCAAGGAGGGACTTGAGATGCTTCGCCATTCGGGTGCACACATTATGGCCGATGCCATCAAGCGCCTGCATCCGGGTGTCAAGCTCTGGAAGGGACCCGCCGTAGAGGACGAACGCTATGGTTTTTATTACGATCTGGACTTTGGGGAGGAGCGGCTCCAACAGGAGGAACTTCCCAAGATCGAAGAGGAAATGCGAAAGATCGTCAAGGAGAACCTGCCCTTCGAAAAGGAGGTTGTGAGCCGAGATGAGGCCATTGCCATGGCTAAGGAGCTGAAAGAGGACTACAAGCTTCCCATTCTCGAGCGGATCCCCGAAGACGAACCCATTTCCTTCTACAAACATGGGAATTTCATCGACCTTTGTCGGGGACCACATATCCCCAGCACCGGCACCCTTGGGGATGGCTTTGCGGTTCTCTCGATTTCCGGAGCCTACTTTGGGGACGACGCGGGCCAAAAGATGCTGACTCGGGTCTATGGCCATGCCTTCGCCGACAAAAAGGCGATGGACCTCCACCGAAAAAACCTTGAGGAGGCAGCCAAACGGGATCATCGTCGCTTGGGTAAGGATCTGGATCTTTTCTCCTCCATGGGTGAATATGGGGCTGGTCTGATCCTTTGGCACCCCAAGGGCGGGTTCATCCGACACAAGATCGAGGAGTTCTGGAAGCAACGGCACCTTGAGGGTGGATATGACTTTGTGTACACCCCCCACATTGCCAAGTCGGTGTTGTGGCAGACCTCGGGCCACCTGGATTTTTATCGGGAGAGTATGTACAGCCCCTTGGACGTGGATGGCCAGGAATACCTCTTGAAGCCCATGAACTGTCCCTTCCATGTGCAGATTTATAAGTCGAAGCGGCGTTCCTACCGGGATCTTCCGATGCGCTGGGCCGAGATGGGGACTGTGTATCGCTACGAGGGAGCGGGGATGCTTCATGGGCTGATGCGGGTCCGGGGTTTTACCCAGGATGACGCTCATCTCTTTGTCCTGCCCGAGCAGCTGGCAGACGAGATTTCCCGGGTGTTGGACTTTGTCCTTTCCATCTTGCGAGCCTTCGGTTTTGAAGATTTCGAAATGGAGCTGTCCACCCGGCCTGAGAAGGCAGTGGGGAGCCATGAGATCTGGGAAAAGGCTACTGCTGCCCTGAAGGGGGCCTTGGACGCCAGTGGCCTTCCCTATGGGGTGGACGAGGGAGGAGGGGCTTTTTATGGTCCTAAAATTGATGTGAAAATTCGGGATTCCCTCGGAAGGAAGTGGCAGTGCTCCACGATCCAACTGGATTTCAATCTCCCCGAGCGCTTTGATCTCAGCTACCAGGACCAGGAGGGAAATAACCTAAGGCCCATCATGATCCATCGGGCACTTTTGGGCTCCTTGGAGCGTTTTTTCGGCATCCTGATCGAACATTTTGCAGGGGCCTTTCCTCTTTGGCTCACCCCTGTTCAATGCAGTGTGATTACTGTGGGAGAACGTCACGAGGAAGTGGCTCGTAAAGCCGTCCAGCTCCTGAAAAAACAAGGCCTTCGAGTGGAATTGGATGCCTCCTCGGAGAAGGTCGGAGCAAAGATCCGGAAACACCTTTGGGCCGAAAAAGTTCCCTTGATCGCAGTGGTCGGAGACCAAGAATTGGAGTCAGGGACCCTTTCTGTCCGAGGAAGAAAGGACGGGGATTTGGGGGAAATGACCCCCGAAGCACTCGGAGAATGGATCCGGAAAAGAGTGGATTCTCGCCAATGATCGCTGGGTACCCTCTTCTCCTGTCCTATTTTCCGGTTAGAATCCTCGGCATCTTGTTTATGGAATTCCCACTGAATGTTTAACTGGAGAGTCGTCGGGTTTTTCCCGGGCGGCTCCCGATAAGGAGGTCTTTGAGACACCAACGACGCCAACCCCCCCCGAGGGAAACGCACCGGATCAACACCATGATTCGGATTCCACAAATCTTCGTCATTGATGATGAAGGTACACAGCTTGGAGTGATGCCAACCAAGGAGGCCTTGGCCATGGCTCGGGAAAAGGGACTGGATCTCGTCGAAGTTGCGGCGAACCAGCGTCCCCCTGTTTGCCGCATCATGGACTATGGTCGCTTCAAGTATGAGACCAAGAAAAAGGCTGCCGCCTCCAAAAAGAAGCAGCACCAGATCAACCTTAAGGAGGTTCGGGTTCGCCCGAAAATCGCATCGGGAGATCTAGAGGTCAAGATCAAGAAGGTGAAGGAATTCCTTGCCAAGGGGGACAAGGTCCAAGTGACTTGTCTTTTCCGCGGCCGGGAAATGGCTCACCAAGATGTTGGGCTGGATGTGATGCGGCGTTTGTTTGAAGCCGTGGAGGATCGTTCCAAGATCGAGAGAGAGCCTCGGCTTGAAGGCCGTCGCATGATCATGATCCTTGTTCCCTATAAGGGGGCCAAGGCTGACAAGGCGAGGGCGGAACAGGCTGCGGCCGAGAGAGCTAAGAAGGATCAAGGTTAATCCAGGTTCTGCATGACCTCTTTTCGGCTTCTAACACTTTGTTCTCCCGGGCCTGAATGCTTCATTCTCTTGTGGCTTTGTCTTCTTTTGGGACGATTTCATGAATGATGTGGAGTAAGAGGGACAGGTTTTGACCTCGGTGGGAGACCCCGGAACTCCTCTTGATGGCGGGAGGCGTCGCAAGACCGTCCTGATTCTTTTAATCTCGGGCTTGGTTCTGATCGGGATTGCCTTTTGGCTGAGAGCGGTGGTGGGTCCTCTCCTCATTGCTCTGGCCCTCGCTTATATCTTGGAGCCTCTCGTCCAGTATTTAGGGCGCAAGAGGATCCCCCGAACTTTGGCTGTCATTCTCTGCTTTTTGGCCTTTCTGGGAATCTCGGGGGCGGCCCTTTGGTACTTGGTCGCCGGAGCGATTGACCTCTATGAAGCTGCTTTTTTGGGAGATCCCAATGTGGCCGGGAGCCAGGGGTTCCTCTACGAACTCCCAGAGAAGGTTCTTCAATTCTTCCATACCAACCTTGAACCCCATCTGGGACCTGCATGGAAGAAAAGCGCGGAGGATTTTCTCAATGGGGTTCTCCAACCCCAGCGCCTTGGGGAACTCCTGCAGCAGGGGGCGGAGACTTTGGGGGGTTTAGGTTCAGGGATCAGCGGCTTTTTCAACCTGATCAGCTTGGTCTTCCTGGTCCCCATCTATTTACTCTACTTCATGCTCGATTTTCCCAGGGTTAAGACCTGGATTCGGGATCATCTCCCCGGGAGACAACGGGGAAGGATCCTCAAGGTTGCGGGTCAGATTCATATCGGCCTTTCGGCCTTTTTCCGGGGGAGGCTTTCAATTGCCTTGATCAAAGGGATGCTCTTATCGATCGGGCTCTTCTTTTTGGGGGTACCTTATGCCTTTGTGCTCGGGATTTTGTCGGGGCTCTTTTCCATTCTCCCTTTCCTGGGGGCTTTGATTGGATTGGTGTCCTCCATTGCCGTTGCCCTGGGCGACACCGGCTTGGGGGTGGGGCCTCTTCTTTGGATCACGGGGATCTTTCTTGCCGCTGAGGGAATCGAGGGCTACATCCTCTATCCCATGATCCTGGGGGATAAGCTGGACATGCATCCTGTGACGATGTTGTTCAGTCTTTTGTTTTGGGGGGCCATCTTCGGTTTGTTTGGGGTTTTGGTGGCCATCCCCTTAACGATCATTGTGCGGGTTTTGGCCCGAGAATACCTACTTCCGCCGCTGGAGAACCTCGCAGCGGAGGAGTAGGTTTTTCGAAGCTTTTATTTTTTACCCACTTTCATCTCTTTTTCTTTTTTCTTGGGCTCCTTGACCTTCCAGACCTGCGCAAATTCAGGGAAGGATTTGTAGCTCTTCCCCATTTCCTTGAGGAGGGTGTCGATCGCAGCCTGGAGTTGGTTGTCTTCTTGGAAGTCTCCCAGGATACGGCCACCCGGCCAGGATTTTCCTCTCAGGTCAGCGACCTTCTCTCGGATCACGATGCGGATCCATTTGCGGATGTCATCTTTACTGAGCTTGGTATCCAGGCTCTTGTAAAAGGCATCGAAATCGGGGTAGAGCGCCGTGTTGCCCTCGTCGGAGATGGCGATCTTCATGAACTCCTTTTTGTGGGTGTCCATGTGCTTCTTCACGTAGTCCTGGAAGACCCCTTTGGTCCAGAGTTCGGAAAGAACTGCATTTTTCCAGAGGTCTCCGATCTTTTGCGTCATGAGAGGAACCTTTCGGTCCGGAAGGACTCCATAGTCTTTGTTGAGGATCTTGCCTTCTGAGTCGAACTTTTTGTCCGGGCAGCGTCCATCGGGGAGATAGTAACGAGCGATGGTGATCCTGGCTCGGGCTCCCGGGTCATATTTTTTGTTGCCGTTGAGGTCTTTAAAGCTTTCCCATTCATCCCAGCGCCGGTTGTTGTTTTCATCGGTATAGGGTTCGCCCGGACGGGCGCGGACAGGGAAGAGGTTTTGGACGGAGCCCTTTCCGTAGGTCTGAGTACCTACGATTTTGGCACGCTTCAGGGCTTGGAGGGATCCCGAGACAATCTCGGAGGCTGAGGCCGTGTACCCGTTTACCAAAACAACAATGGGCATCTTGGGGTAGTGGGCCGAACCCTTGGGGGTTCTTGTATAGAGTTTTTCAGGGCGATAGATCCTGCCCTTAGTGGTGACGACCAGTTTTCCCTCGGGGAGAAAGAGGCTGTCCACTGCACGGGCTTGTTCGAGGTAGCCGCCTCCGTTGTTCCGGAGATCGATGATCGCTCCCTTGGCGCCCCTTTTCACAAGAGCACTTAAATGTTTAGCCAGTTCTTGACTGGTGTGCAGCCCGAAGGTGAGGATTTCGATGTAAGCCAGATTGCCCGGGAGGAGTTCGGAGTTGACCGAAGGCACCTGGATGGCGGCCCGATGCAGGCTGATGTCCTTGGGTTTGGGCCAACCTGGCCGCCAAACGGTGATCGTGACGGCTGTGCCGGGCTTCCCCTTGAGTCTTCGGATGATTTCCTCTTGAGGTTGATCGGCAGTACTCCAACCATCCACCTTGGTGATGTGATCCCCTGAAAGGAGGCCGGCTCGATAAGCGGGACCCGAATAGATGGGTCGAGTGATCTTAAAGTTCCCTTGGGGATCGGTGTTCACATAAGCCCCAATCCCTCCATAGTCTCGGTTGAGTTCGAAAGCGAAGCGCCGGTATTCATCACTGGTATAAAAGCTTGAGAACGGATGGCTGGCCTTCATCAAGCCCTTTGCAGCCCGGTCCAAGAGGAAGTTCGTCTTGAGTTTGAGCCCGTCATCGTGAAACTGACGGATTTTGTTGAGCAGTTCGCTGATCAAGGCAAGGCGCTTGTCAGTGTTTCGGGAGGACTGACCATTTCCGATCCGGGCTTCGCCAAGACGGCGCAACAGCATTTCAACGCGGCGGTTGCGGCGCTCTACCTCCAGCCAGGCTTTTGCGCGTTTTCCTTCTGGGGTGGGTTCTTCCTGGATTTCCTCGAGGAGGGCTCGGGCGCCTCCGGTCATCAGATCCCCGATTTCAGCCAAGGCAAGGGCCCCTTGGATCCGGTTATTGCGATCCCGGGATTTTAAGAATTGGAGGAGGGTCCGTCGGGCCAGGAGTTTTTCTTCGGCCTTGCCAGCAATGTTATAGAGGGAACGGGCGGCCACAAGCCTAAGGCTGGGGTCTTGGGTGTCATCGCCCAAGACTTTGGCCAGGCTGCGGCGAGCTTTTCTTTGGGCTCGGATGGGGAGATCCTCATCTCCACAAAGGTCAGCGGCTGCCTTGCGTTGTTCAAGATCTTTTCCGGTTTCGAGAATCGGGATTAAAAGGGAAACAGCCTGACGCCCATCCAATCTTCGGAGCAGGACAGCTGCGACCAACTTTCCTTGGGGGCCGACGATCTTCGAGGCTTGTTCCAGTTGATTGATCAGGCTGTCTTCGGGGAGATCCAAAGCTTGGATTTGCTCTCGAATCCCCCAAGCCTTACTCAAGGGGAGCCGATCGGCCTTTTTGAGAAGATTGACAAGCTTCTCGCCCTGTTGACGGCTCAAGGTTGAGGGAACTCTGGAGGATGGACTCAGAGCTTTGGGGGAAGAGAAAGGGAATAAGCCCGCTGCCAAGAAGATAATAATGCGCATGCAAGTCCTCGAGTTGGATCAATAAGGAAAGGGTCTTCAAACGATTCCTTTCTTTGGATGCTCCCGGCACAAAATCGTTCCGGGACAGACCTCATATGGTATAGGCCCTTTTCCCATTGGAATCGACACATCCCGAACGGGGAATGAAGGAAGACCGTATTTTTCCCTACTTTGGACCTCTTGGACCGTTTGAAACCTTGTTGCCCTGCTCAAGAAGCGACTTTTTGAGGACCGATGAAGGGGGCATGGGGAAAAAAGATGGATTCGAAGAAGTTCGGGAAGGGGACTGGATCTCTTTTCAGCCTGAGACCCTGGGCCGCAAGGCCTTGGGTGTCCTCTTTCTCCTTTTGAGTCTAGGGATTGGCTACCTTTTTGTTACCGGGAAATTCCATGATCCCCATGGAAAGGTGGCTTCGCCATGGGGAGCCATGATTCCTGGGTTTCTGGTTGGTCTCCCCGGCCTTGGACTCTTTTTGTTCAGGTCGGGGATTCGGGTCAACGCCAAGGAAAGGCTGATCCAAAGCTGGTGGGGTTTTGTCGGGCCCTGGAGGATGCGTGAGGAATCTCTGACCTCATTCAGCCACGTCGAGGTTCTGAAAGAGGTTCGGCGTTCGGGGAATCAAACCGTTATTCACTATCCTGTGCGGCTGGTGGGAGAAGGGAAAGCGCTCAGGTTTGTGACCGCACAAGAACCCCTGCGTGCGCGGCGCCTCTCCGAAAGATTTGCTTCAGCGGTGGCCATGCCTCTGCATAACCATCTGTCCGGCATCCCCGTCATCCGAACTCCCGAAGAATTCGATCGGAGTCTTGGGGAAAATATCATTGCGTCCGGTGAACTCCCCCAACTGCCTCCCCAACCTGCCGATTCCAAGGTCGCCCTCCAGGTCGAAGGGGACAGTCTCCAGGTGGAAATCCCAGCACCAGGCTTGCTGCGAGGAGGGGGGGCGCTTCTTCTCCTTTTGTTTCCCTTCTCGGCTCTGAGCATTGGATTGTTTTTCACCTTCATGAAGGACTTTCCTCAGAGTGTCCGCCTGGTTTTTTTGGGGATTGCCATCGTCCCTTTGATGGGGGCTTTTGCCTATGCTCTTGCCCGGGGGGTCCGAAGAGAGATCCTCGAGGTGGGCCCAAAGGAGATTGTCGTCCGCTCTTGCTACCCCTGGATGGAACGCTCCAAATCCCTCCTGACCCGGGAAGTCGAAGAGATGACCCAGACCGACGGAAACAAAAACGCCTCACCCCTGGCAGGCTTGCTTGCCATCGGAGGTGTTACCTTGATGGCCGACGAAAACGTGCTGAGCTTTGGGGCAAGTCTCTCGAAAGAGGATCGCAGGTTTTTGATCGACTTGGTGCGCTATGTCCTGGCTCGCAGTGTGGCTAAGAATCCCCCCCCCAAAAAAAAAACCACAGGGGTAGCCCTGTTTCGGCCCATCCTTAGAAGTTTTTCAGGCTGAATCCACCTCCCTCCATCCGGAAGGGCTCCTTAGAAAGGTTTGGGGGAGAATTCAGGGCTTCCACAGCTATGATCTCCTTTTTTATTCGGAACCTGTGGATGGAATGGGCTCTGCCCGGGAGCTTGTGGATTGACCGAAAACGAAGAGCAGGCTGGGTTCAGCCATCTAGACGCCCGAGGCCGGGCGAAAATGGTGGATGTGGGGGCCAAGGAGGTGACGCGGCGGCGTGCCATGGCCGAGTGCTGGGTGGAGTTAGGTCCTGAACTCTGTGCGCGGATTGTGGAGGGAGATCTCCCCAAGGGGGATGTTCTGGCAGTCGCCCGGATTGCGGGGATCCAAGGGGCCAAGCGGACTCCGGAGCTGATCCCCCTCTGCCATGGCATCGCTCTGGATCAAGTTCGAGTAGAGCTGGAAGTGTTTCCTGGCGAGGGGCGGGTTCGGATTGAGACAGAGGCTTCTTGTTCGGCCAAGACAGGGGTGGAGATGGAAGCGCTTACGGCGGCCTCGATCTCGGCCCTGACTCTCTATGACATGTGTAAGGCCCTGCGGAAGGGGATCCGCATCGAAGGCCTCCGCTTACTCCGTAAGGAGGGGGGGCGCTCGGGGACTTGGACGGCGGACGGGGAATTGTGAGAGTTGTTCCGGCCGAGCCTGTCCTTGCCATTGCCGGTGCGACCGGCGCTGTGGGTAGAGAGTTCCTTAGGCTCATCGAGGAGGGCAAGCTCCCCTATGGCGACTTGAAATTGCTGGCCAGCCGCAAGTCCGTGGGGCGTGAGATCCAGGTCGCAGGGACGACCTATTTGGTTGAGGAGCTCTGTGAGAATTCTTTTGATGGTGTGGACTTGGCCCTCTTTTCCTGTGGAGGGGAGCTGTCCCGACGCTTAGTTCCCGAAGCGACCAAACGAGGCTGTGTGGTCGTGGATAACAGCTCCGCCTTCCGCATGGAGGATCATGTCCCCCTCGTTGTGCCCGAAGTGAACCCGGAGACTCTCTGGGATGAGGAGGGCCTTTTGCGCTCCCAGGTTATTGCCAATCCGAACTGTTCCACGATCCTCCTGGTTTTGGCCTTGGCGCCTCTCTCGGAAGTCTTTGGGCTGAAGCGAGTCGTGGTTTCGACGTACCAAGCTGCTTCCGGAGCGGGGGCCAAGGCCATGGAGGCTCTTCTCTCGGATTTGGGTTCAGGAGTGGATGCTGCGGGGAAGTTCCGGGGGAAGGCCTGGGAAGGGGCTTTTGCCCACCCCCTTGCGGGAAACTTGATTCCCCAGATTGATCGTTTTCTTGGGGGGGGAGTCACCAAAGAAGAGTGGAAGATGGTCGTGGAGGCGCGAAAAATTCTGGAGCAGCCGGAGTTGAGAATGGACGTGAGCTGTGTGCGTGTTCCCATTCTCCGTTCTCACTCGGAGGCGGTGAGCGTGGAAACGGAGCAATCTGTGACACCTGACCAAGCCAGGCAGCTTTTTGGGCGGAGCGCGGGGCTTTTAGTCGTGGACCAGCCCGAGGAATTGATGTATCCCATGCCCCTCCAAGCTACTGGGTTGCTGGAGGTTTTGGTGGGTCGGATCCGCGAGAGCGGAGTTTTCTCACCGGGGCTTTCTTTCTTCCTGAGCGGAGATCAATTGCTCAAGGGAGCGGCTTGGAATGCTGTCCAGATTGCGGCTCTTCTTTGTGGGGAGGGTTCGGCTGGGTCACAGTGACATTGTTAGATGAAAGAGACCATCATAAAAAGTCCAGCGGAGGAGCGCGAAGCGTGAGCCAGGATTCCAAGGCAGGGAACAAGAAGAACGGAAGCGGGGCCTCCCATGGGGGGCCTGCCTTTCTTGAGTTCCAAGAGATTCGTCGATTGATTCGCATGTGTGCACAGAGTGGGGCACTGGAATTGGAGTTGGAGCACCTTGGTGCCAAGCTCAAGATCCGTATGCCCGAACCCGGAAAGCAGACGGAGATTGTTCAAGTCCCCAGTCCTTATCCGGTGGGGCAGGCCTTTGTGCCTCCTGCGGGGCAGGCTCCCGCCGGCCCTGCTCTCGGGCAGGAAGGGGGCAAGCCTGAAGCTTCCGGTCTCCCGGAGAACACCGTTACCATTGAGTCCCCCATGGTGGGTACCTTTTATCGCGCTCCTTCACCGGATGCGGATGCCTTCACGAAGGTGGGCGATACGGTCGATCCTGAGAAGGTGGTCTGCATCATCGAAGCCATGAAGGTCATGAACGAGATCAAGGCGGAGACAAGCGGAACCATTCTCAAGATTCTGGTGGAGAATGGGGAGCCTGTGGAATATGGGCAACCGCTGTTCTTGGTGAAACCCTGACGACTAAGCCGAGGACTTTGCTCTAATGCGCATCCGCCGACTGATGATCGCCAACCGGGGAGAGATTGCTCTTCGGATCCTGAGAGCTTGCAAGGAACTCGGGATTGAGACCGTCGCCGTCTATTCCGAGGCGGACCGAGATTCTCTCCATTTACGCTATGCCAATGAAACTGTCTGTATTGGGCCGGGTGTGGCAGCGCAATCGTATCTTGACATCCCGAGGCTTATCTCGGCCGCTGAGATCGCCAATGTGGACGCGATCCATCCAGGTTACGGCTTTTTGGCGGAGAATGCCCATTTCGCCGAGGTCTGCGAATCGTGCAACATTCATTTCATCGGCCCCAGATCGGAAACGATCGCGCTGGTGGGAAACAAGTCACGTGCCATTGCTCTGGCAAGGGAGGCAGGGGTGCCAACCGTTCCAGGCTCGGATGGACCCCTCAAGAGCGAGCAGGATGCCCTTGAGACGGCTCGTTCTATCGGGTACCCGGTGATGATCAAGGCAGCCTCGGGAGGAGGGGGACGGGGGATGCGTGTGGCGCATAACGATATCTCCTTGGTCAATGGCTACCATGCCGCCAGGCGCGAGGCGGAGGCAGCCTTCAAGGATGCCACTGTGTATCTCGAGAAATTCATCGAGAGCCCCCGCCATGTAGAGGTCCAAGTCCTTGGTGATAAACATGGAAATCTGGTGTTTTTGGGGGAGCGGGATTGTTCTCTCCAGAGGCGCCATCAAAAAATGATCGAAGAATCCCCTTCTCCCATCGTCGACGAGGAAATGCGCAAAAGGATGGGGGAGGCTGCCATCAAGGTTTCCAAGGCTGCGGATTATGACTCCGCGGGGACGGTTGAGTTCCTCGTGGATCAGGATCGAAACTTTTACTTCATCGAGATGAATGCCAGGATTCAGGTCGAGCACCCGGTTTCGGAAATGGTTTCGGGGGTCGATCTCATTCAACATATGATCCGCTCTGCAGGGGGTGAGGAACTCGGGATCCGTCAGAAGGATCTCTCGGTTCGTGGGCATGCGATGGAATTTCGAGTCAACGCGGAGGATCCCGATGACAACTTCCGCCCTTGTCCCGGAAGGATCGGGCTCTTTGTTCCCCCGGGAGGGCCGGGGGTTCGTTGGGATTCCCACTGTTATTCTGGCTATATTGTTCCTCCGAACTATGACTCTTTGATCGGTAAGGTCATCATCCATCGCAATACGAGGGCCGAGGCTTTGGAAACGGCCAAGAGGGCGCTTTCCGAGATCATCGTTGGCAACATCAAGACCACGATTCCCCTATATTTGCGCATCCTCGAGCACAACGATTTTATCCAGGGGGATGTCGATACAGGTTTCATTGAGAGATACTTCATGTAGGGCTGGATCATGAATACAGTGGGGTCGTCTCGGGTCTGATTGTATTATGAACCTTTCACAGGTTTCATGAAGCGCCTGGAAGAGATGGAAGAGCATTGGAACGGGATTTAAAAGCGTTTGGAAGGGCGGTGGTCGGAGGGGTGAATACCCTGATGGCCCTTTTTGCGGCTTTTCTTTTTCTCGTGGGATACTTTCGCGAAGACCCTCTTCCTATCTCCAAGAAGGTTCTTGCTCTCTTTGGGGCATCCGTTCTGGCTTTGAATCTTCTCCGCTGGCTCTATCTCCGTTCGGGTCCGAACGCCCTACTGGAGGGTCCCCTTCTGAGTCAGACCAAACATGGGGTCGTGCAGGTTTCGAGGGAAGCGATCGAAGCCGGGCTCCGAAGCTCGGGAGAATCCCTCCCGGAAGTGAGTCGGCTCCGTGTTCGGATTTTGACCCCAACGAAGCGCAAGATCTTGATTCGAGCCCATTACACCACCCCCGAGGGTGTTGATATTTTCGATTTGAGCGCCCGTCTCAGGCGGACCTTGTTGGAGGGTTTTGAACGGATGGTGCAACTCGACCGCGAAGGGAAGCTGGAGATCGAGTTGGTGTTTGATGGGTTTTATGGAAAAGTCAAAGCCCCTAAGTCTCCCGTGGAACCTAAGGGCAAGGCCGAAAAAAACGCAGAAACTGAAAAGCAACCCTTCACCGGACCCCGCTATCCGATCGATCTAGGGGAAGATGCTTAACCCCTCCTTCTCGAAGCCCTGTCTGTGCATGTGTAGCCTTCTCTGTTTCTTCTTGTGGATGGTTTCTTTTCCTCCCTCTCTCCAAGGGCAGACCAACGGCTATGGGCAATATGGCTATGGGGTCAATAGGCAGGGGAGCCAGGGAGGGAGGCAACCGAACCCTTATGTTCCAAGTCAAGCGGGCAAGGGTGGGCAAACTCCCTTTCCCGTCGGAGGGAGGCAAGGCGTAGGAATCCCAGGAATCGGGGGGGGCGCGCCCGTGCGCTTGCCGGGTTTTGGCGGGCAACTCCCTACGCAAAACCCCTTCCCATTCCTTCCGTCTCTTGGGGGTAAGGGAAGCCAGGGAGCTGCTCCTGCTCGAGGGACAAACTTGGAACGCTGGCCTTCTTTTGTCACGATTGGGGGGCCGGGAAAGGTGCCCTTTGCAGAGGCGAAAATCCGAAATCCCAAGCAAGCGGTGTTGTTTCGCGCTGTGGATCGGGTTTTGGTGCGCCCGCGGGGCGAAAGGGCCTTTTATCCTCTGGCCTTTTGGGACAAAAAACGCATCCTCAGCCCGGGTTCCGAGATTCGAGTCCTGGGGATGGGGCGCTACCTGCTCCTTTTTTCAGACGGGACTCGCTTGGATGTTTTACGGGAGGGAGCCCTGCGCTTGGATCGCATTGATCGAAAGGGGCTGGAACTTTCCATGGAAGTCAAGGGCCGGGCGACTTTCAAGCTGGGACTCAGGAAGCTACGACTCAAGCTCCCCGATGGGACACTTCTTGTTGCCGAGAAGGGAGCCTTTCGCATCGACCGTCTTTTTCGGGATGGTCCGGGGATGGAGGATCGGAGCCACTCCTTTTTACGGATTCGTAATGCGGGGGCTTCACTCGAAGTCCAACCTTCTGGAGGAGTCCTAGCTCCCTTCAAATTGCGCCCCTTTTGGCAGGTTCTTCTCCCCCTCCTCGAAAAAGGAGAGCCAGGTGCCCCTCTGGACCAAAGGCTTCAAGGAAAGGAGGCTCTTCTCCGAGCGGATTCCTGGGTGCGCTTCCGTTCTCTCGGAGGGGGCAGGCTGGAAGCTAAGGCCATGGGGAGCAAAGGCCGAGTGCGGATGGGGGGAGTCCAATTTTCCATTCCTCCGGGAAAGACTCTTCTCTTAGATCCTTTACTCGGGACTCCCTTTTCCGGAGGGCGGCCTGTCAAGGAGGGTCAGAATCCTCCTGCCAGCCAAGCTGGGCGCAAGCAACCGGGGCAAGCCAAAGAGGCTCAGGACCCCGCCAAGAAAGAAACAACCCGAAACAAGGGAAATGGGTCCTTAAAAGGGCCTTCAAACAAAAAGGCAAAGTGAGAAAACGAAATGAGTAAACGAGCGCTGGTCACCGGAGGAGCCGGATTCCTGGGGTCCCATCTTTGCGAGAGCCTTCTTGCGGACGGGGTGGAGGTGATCTGCATGGATAACCTCTTGACCGGGAACTTGGACAACCTCAAGGATTTGTGGGGAAAGGACGGCTTCCACTTCATCAAGCAGGACGTGACCGAATACATCCACATTCCCGGACCCTTGGATTACATCCTCCACTTCGCTTCGCCCGCGAGCCCCATTGACTACCAGATGCTTCCGATCCAAACCCTCAAGGTGGGGAGCTTGGGGACTCACAAGGCTTTGGGCTTGGCCAAGGAAAAGGGAGCCCGCTTTCTCCTGGCGAGCACCTCGGAAACCTATGGAGATCCCCTCGTGCATCCCCAACCGGAAAGCTATTGGGGGAATGTGAATCCCGTGGGCCCACGAGGGGTCTATGACGAGGCAAAGCGCTTTGCTGAGGCGATGACCATGGGCTATCACCGCTTTCATGGAGTTGAGACTAGGATTGTCCGGATTTTCAACACCTATGGGCCCCGGATGCGTCTCGAGGATGGGAGGGTGTTACCCGCCTTTATGAGCCAGGCCCTTAGGGGGGAAAACATGACGGTCTTCGGGGATGGGTCGCAGACGCGCTCCTTCTGCTTTGTGAGTGATCTCATTGAGGGGATCCTTCGTCTCCTTAAGAGTGACGAAGTGTTTCCGACGAACATCGGTAATCCTTCCGAGATGACCATCCTCCAGTTTGCGGAGAAGGTCAGGGAGCTTTGTGGGAGCAAGAGTGAGATCATCTTTAAGGAGCTCCCTGTGGATGACCCCAAGATCCGTCAGCCTGATATCACAAAAGCCAGGAAGCTGTTGGATTGGGAGCCCAAGGTGAGTTTGGATGAAGGACTTCGGACGACCTTGGAGTATTTCAGGGAAAAGGTCGGTGGAGCCGAAAAGATCTGAGCTGGGCCTAGGTTCTGTTCCCAGGATCCCGGCCAAGAATAGGTTCGAGGCGAGAGTCAGAGAGGGTCTTCCGATATGTGCGGAATCGTAGCTGCATGCTTCAAGAAGGGGGATGTGGTCCCCACCCTGGTGGAGGGACTCCGTTGTCTCGAATACCGGGGTTATGACTCGGCCGGTCTCGCGGTACTCGCTTCCGGACTCCCTGTCCGTAAGGCAAAGGGGCGAGTCCAGGACTTGGCAGCATTGCTCGAGGAGGATCCTGTCCCGCATTCCTCAGTGGGGATTGCCCACACCCGTTGGGCCACTCATGGGGTTCCTTCAAAGGTGAATTCCCACCCCCATCGTTCGGGTTCGGTGGTCCTGGTCCATAATGGGATCCTCGAAAATTTTGAGGAGCTGAAAGAGTCCTTTTTGGAAGGAGGGACGGAGTTTGTCTCCGAGACCGATTCCGAAGTCTGGGCATCTCTCCTGGATCATGAACTGACCAAGATTCGGGCCGAAGCTCCTCTGGACTCCTTGGGAGTCATGAAAGCACTGAACCGGGCGATGGCAAAGGCCAAGGGGAGCTTTGGCCTGGCCATTCTGGTGGAGGACCTGCCGGGGCGGATCTTCTTCGCGCGTCATGAAAGCCCTCTCGTTCTGGGGATCTCCGACAAAGGGCATTACGTTGCCTCGGATGTCCAAGCGGTTCTAAAGGAAACCCACGATTTCATCTATCTCTTGGAAGGAAACTGTGGCTGGATCGACGACTCTTCCTACCAAGTCTTTGACCGAGACCTCCATCCCATCGAGGCCAAGGTAGAGCATCTGGACTGGGACGCCGAATCTGTGGGGAAATCGGGCTATGATCATTTCATGCTCAAGGAAATCGAGGAGCAGGGCATTGTCCTTGCCAATACACTGAGCAGCACGACTTCCTCCAAAGATCGCATCCTTCCGGATTTTCAGGTTTCGGAGGACACTCTACGTTCTTTTGATCGCATCGTGATCGTCGCTTGTGGGACTGCTTTGCACGCAGGGCGGCTGGGGCGCTTTATTTTGGAAGAAGCGGCCGGCATCCCGGTGGATGTGGATTTCGCCTCTGAGTTTCGCTACCGAAATCCTTTAGTGGGTGAGAGGGATTTGATTCTCGCCATCTCCCAGTCCGGGGAGACCGCTGATACTTTGGGCGCAGTTAAGGTGGCTCGAGAAAAGGGAGCGACGGCGGTTGCCATCTGCAACGTTCGAGGTTCTTCCCTCTGTCGCTTGGTGGCCGACACGATCCTGACGCAGTGCGGACCTGAGATCGGAGTGGCTTCGACCAAGGCCTTCACCGCCCAGGTTCTGGCAATTCACCTTTTTGCCATGCGGGTTGGGATGGCAAGGCGCCAGATGGGTGAGGAGGAGCTTCTAAGAAGGCTCAATGTGCTGCGCGCGTCCCGGACGGCCATCGAGACCCTTCTTTCTTCCGAGGTACGAAGCCATATCGCCGAAGTCGCCAAGAAATACGCCTACAAGTCAGTCTATTTCTTCCTGGGCAGAGGCCCGGATTATCCCATTGCGATGGAAGGAGCTCTCAAACTCAAGGAGATCTCTTATCTCCATGCCGAGGGCTATCCTGCGGGTGAAATGAAGCATGGACCCCTTGCTCTTGTTTCAGAGGATATGGTGGTCGTTGCTCTTGCGGGCCAAGGGGAGACCTACGACAAAGTTTTGGGCAACATGCAAGAAGTGAAAACCCGAGGTGCCAAGTTGGTAGTCCTCACAAACACGGAGAAGAAAGAGGCCATCGAACTCGCGGACGATGTGATCCTGGTTCCGCGGACCGATCCCCTTGTGGCTCCTCTTCTTCATGTGATTCCTTTGCAGTATCTTGCCTACTATGTTGCTTTAGAACGGGGTTGTGAAATTGACAAGCCCAGGAACCTGGCGAAGAGCGTTACTGTGGAATAATCCTTTCCCTGAGGCGGGGAAGGAAAAAAGGAAGTAAGGGCTGGGGGGGCTCGGATCCGAAGAGGAAACTATGGATACTGTTCAAGCTGTCATCGGTCTGGGGTACGTTGGAGTCCCCCTTGCTGTCGCCTTCGCTGAATCGGGCTTCAAGGTGATTGGAATTGATGTTTCCGAGGAAAAGGCTCGCATCCTGAATCAGGGGCAATCCGTGACTCCGGATGTGAAGCACGAGCGCATCCAAGCCCTGGTGGACGAAGGGCGTCTCGAGGCCACCACCGACTTCTCGAGGGTTTCCGAAGCGGATTTGATTTCCATCTGCGTTCCTACCCCCTTGAGCAAGAGCAAGGATCCAGATATTTCCTACATTGTCTCGGCCTGTGATGCCATCGTCCCTCATGTGAAGGAAGGGGCCGTGGTGGTCCTTGAGTCCACGACCTACCCGGGGACAACGCGTGAAATCATTCAACCCCGCTTTGAGCAAAAGGGTTTCAAAGTAGGGGAAAACCTCTTTTTAGCCTTCTCTCCTGAACGGGTGGATCCGGGCAATGAAAAGTGGAACATCAAGAACACCCCGAAGGTGGTCGGTGGTTTAACCCGTGAGTGCGGCCGGAGGGCCTCCGAACTCTATGGGAGGGCCTTGGACACCATCGTTCCCGTGCAAGAAGCCGAATCGGCCGAAATGGTCAAACTCCTGGAGAACACCTTTCGTGCGATTAACATCGGTTTGGTGAATGAGCTGGCCATGGTCTGCAGTCGCCTGGGTCTCAACGCTTGGGAAATCATTGACGCAGCAGCGAGCAAGCCCTTCGGTTTTATGGCCTTTCGACCTGGTCCTGGCCTGGGCGGGCATTGTATTCCCATCGACCCTCTCTACCTGAGCTGGAAGATGCGCATGCTGGATTACAAGGTCCGCTTTATCGATCTTGCGGACGAGGTCAACTCCTTCATGCCGGAGTATGTGGTTCGCCGTTGTGGTGAGATCCTGAACGAATATGAAAAAAGCGTGAAGGGAAGCCGTGTTCTGCTCCTGGGCATGGCTTACAAAAAGGACATCGATGATGTCCGCGAGTCTCCCGCCTTGGATTTGTATGAGAAGCTGGTCGCTTTGGGGGCCCGTGTTGATTACCACGATCCCTTCGTCAAAAGCTTCCGTTTCCACGGCGAGCCCACCCAGGGAATCCCCTGGGACCAAGTCACCAAGGAAGATTTCGATCTCATCCTCGTGGCAACCGACCACAGCCAGACGGATTATGCGGCTTTGGCCGCCCGGGGGATCCCCATCCTCGACACCCGCAATGCCTTCAAAGGCATCGAAGGGGAGCATTTGTTTACCCTTTAGCCTCTTTTCTCCCCATCCTGGTTCCTGCCGGTTCTTTGAAGCTGTCTGAAATCGTCTTGGGAAGGCGAAAGAAGAGGGTTTTTTATCCCGGAGGGGGGTAAATTCTCCCCCATGAATTCCAAGGAACATGTCCTCGTAACCGGGGGGGCGGGCTTTATCGGTGGGCATCTTTGCGAGGCCCTACTTGAGCAGGGCCGGGAGGTAACCATCCTCGACAACCTGGATCCCTTCTACGATGTCGGGATTAAGAAAAAGAACCTGGCGCGCTTGGCGGATCTGGGAAAAAACTTACGTGTGATCCAGGGGGATATTCGGGATCCGGAAAAGGTGAAGGAGGCCATGGAGGGTGTAACGGGCGTCATTCATTTGGCTGCCCTCGCCGGCGTGCGTCCCAGTTTAGAACGTCCCACGGAATATTGGAGCGTCAACCTGGTAGGAACCCAGACCTTGTTGGATGCTCTCAAAGGGAATCCTGAGATTCCCTTCGTGTTCGGATCTTCCTCTTCGGTCTACGGAGGAAACGAGAAGGTTCCCTTTCATGAAGATGACCCGGTGGATGAACCGGTTTCGCCCTATGCTGCGACCAAAAAGGCTGGGGAACTTTGCTGTCGCGTTTTTCACCACCTCTATGGCAATCCTGTGACCTGCCTCAGATTCTTCACTGTTTATGGACCAAGGCAGCGGCCGGAGATGGCCATCCACAAATTTACCCGCCTGATTGATGCCGGAAAAAAGCTTCCGATGTTCGGGGACGGGGAAAGCTCACGCGATTACACCTTTGTGTCCGATATCGTTGAAGGGGTTGTTGCTTCCTTGGACCGACCGATTGATTCCTCGGATCCTTCTTCGGGGTTTCGGATTTACAATCTGGGTGGTTCAGCAACGACAACCCTGAGGGGCCTGATCGATCGGATCGCGTCGGCCCTGGGTAAAGAAGCTCTGATCGAACGGCTGCCAATGCAAGCGGGAGACGTCCTCAGGACCTTCGCCGATGTTTCACGGGCGGAGAAGGAACTGGGTTTTCGCGCAAAGGTTTCCATTGATCAGGGAATCCCTCTTTTTGTGGACTGGTTCTTGGGGACGAAGTGAAAGTTCCTTGGTCAAGGTGGACGAGACGATGAGCGAAGGAAAGCAATTTTTGATTACCGGCGGGGCGGGTTTCATTGGGAGTCATCTTGCCCAAGCTTGTTTGAGCCACGGGCATAGGGTGCGCGTTCTGGACAACCTCGCGACAGGTTTGGAATCCAACCTTGAGGGGATGGACGTGGACTTCGTCCAGGGAGATGTCCGTGACGAGGCTCTCCTCACAAGAATCATGCAGGGGGTGGACGGTGTCTTTCATCTCGCCGCCCTCCCCTCCGTTCCTCGCTCGGTGAAGGATCCCTATGCCAGCCATGACAACAACATCACCGGTGTTCTCAAGGTTCTGATTGCCGCCCGCGATGCTGGGGCAAAGATGGTTTTCGCCGGTTCTTCGAGTGCTTATGGGGATACTGAGGTTCTTCCCAAAAACGAAGATATGCCCGTCAGGCCACTCTCTCCCTATGCGGTGACTAAGGTTGCCGGCGAACAGTATCTCCAGGTCTTTGCCCGGGTCTATGGGATGCCCACGGCCATTGTGCGTTACTTCAATGTCTTTGGGCCGAGGCAGCGCAATGACAGTCCCTACTCCGGAGTCATTGCCAAATTTTGCCGAGCTGCCTTGGAAGGAGAGGTCTGCAAGATCGAAGGGGATGGCTTGCAGTCCAGGGACTTCACCTATGTGGCCGACGCTGCTCGGGGAACCCTTTTGGCGATGGAGAAGGAGGTTCCTGGGGGTGAGGTGATCAACTTGGCAGGTGGAAACCGAATCTCCCTCTTGGACCTGGTGAGCTCGCTCTCCAAACTCTGTGGAAGGGAAGTGGGAATTCAGCATGTTGCAGATCGTCCGGGCGATGTGAAGCATTCGCAGGCTGATGTGAACAAGGCCTTGAGACTTTTGGGCTTTGAAACGGAATACAGCTTTGATGAGGGGCTGGAAAAGACCCTCGAATGGTACAAAAAGGAACATCCCGCTCCCTGCTGAAGGGGGCTTTGTGTGGACGGGGCCAGCATCTGCGCGGCCCATTTTCGATCTTCAAGGAAACGGAACGATCTATGAAAGGTGTGATTCTTGCTGGTGGCCTTGGAAGCCGCCTCCATCCCCTGACGAAGGTGACCAACAAGCACCTTCTTCCCGTGTACGACAAGCCAATGATCTATTATCCCATCGAATGCTTGGTAAAGGCGGGGATTGAAGAGATCTTGATTGTGACTGGGGGGAACTCCGCAGGGGATTTTCTCAGGCTTTTGGAGAATGGGACGGATTTTGGTCTCAAGAGGATTCATTATGCTTACCAACGGGGAGAAGGGGGGATTGCGGCGGCTCTGAAATTGGCAGAAGATTTTGCTGCGGGGGAAAAAATCTGCGTCGTCCTTGGAGACAACCTGATTGAGAAGAATATTCGGAAGGCTGCCAAGGATTTTGAAGCCCAGGAGGGAGGAGCCAAAATCCTGCTGAAAGAGGTGGAGGATCCGGACCGCTTTGGGGTGGCTACGATTCAGGACGGTAAAGTCATCGAGATCGAGGAGAAACCCAAGGCCCCAAAGACCAATCTGGCGGTCATTGGAATCTACATGTACGACTCCCAAGTCTTCCAGTTTATTCGAGAACTGAAGCCTTCTGCGCGGGGAGAGCTTGAGATCACAGATGTCAATAACGCCTACATTCGGCAGGGGGCGATGAGCTACGAAGTCCTCGATGGCTGGTGGACGGATGCCGGTACTTTTGATTCTCTTCTCCGGGCGAACGAGATGGTTGCCGGGGGCGGTGCAAATAAGATGGATGCTTGAGGGATTTCGCTTTGCGATTGTTGATTACAGGCGGAAAGGGCCAGGTGGGCCGGGCTTTGGAAGCCGAGGCCCAAGAACGTGGGCATGAGGTCTTTGCTTTGGGCCGGGACGGTTTGGATCTGACGGATCCTGGAGCTATCCAAAGAGTCCTGGGTGAGGTCGGTCCCGATTGGGTCTTGAACTGCGCTGCAGCAACTAAGGTGGATCACTGCGAAGAAGATCGGGAATGGGCGATGACTCTCAACGCCAAGGCTCCTGGCTGGTTGGCTGAAGCTTGCGCTCGTGAAGGAGCAGGGCTTTTACATTGGTCGACGGATTTTGTCTTCGACGGTCGGGGGACCGAGCCTTTGAAAGAGGATGCGCCTAAAAACCCCCTTTCCTGCTATGGCGAGTCCAAAGCTTTGGGGGAGGATGCGGTTTTGGCGACCGATTTAGCCCAGGTCCTGATCTTGAGGACACAGTGGGTCTATGGGCCCGGCGGAAGGAACTTTCCCGCTGCTATTCTCGCCCGGGCGCGGTCGGGCCAAGGGCTCAAGGTTGTCAATGACCAAACGGGAAGACCTTCATATGCCTTGGACTTGGCCGTTTCGGCCTTGGATCTCCTGGAGGGGGGGGCGAGAGGTCTCTATCACCTCGCTGGGGGTAGCGTCGCGACCTGGTTTCAGTTTGCGAAATCTCTGCTTGAAATGGCCGGACTTGGAGAGGTTCCCCTCGAGGCCTGCGGGAGCGAGGCTTTTCCCCTTCCTGCAGAACGGCCCCAATTTTCAGTCCTCTCCTTGGACAAGGTTGAGAGCTTCCTCGGGAGGTCCATGCCTCCCCTGGAAAGGGGCTTGTCGGATTGGTTGGAGCGGGAAGAATCCGAATCTCCAAAAGGCTAGAGCAGCGCATCAAAATGGCATCAGAGGAAACAAATGAATCCAGGCAAAGCGGGAAAGGAGTGAGGATCTCAGGATGAGTAGAATTATGGTGACGGGGGGAGCCGGGTTCATCGGCTCCAATTTTATTCGCCTTCTGATGAAGGAGACGGATCATGAGGTTTGCAATCTGGACGCCTTGACATATGCGGGGAATCTGGAGAGTTTGAAGGACGTGGAAGGCAACGAACGCTACCGGTTCATGCGCGTGGATATCACGGAGCCTGCAGCTGTCCAAGAAGCTTTTCAGGCCTTTCAGCCCGACAATGTGGTGCATCTTGCGGCCGAGAGTCATGTGGATCGCTCGGTATTGGATGCCGGTGCTTTCATCAAGACCAATGTTTTGGGGACTCAGGTTTTGCTGGACGCTGCTCGCCAGGCGGGGGTCCAGACCTTTGTCCATGTTTCAACGGATGAAGTCTACGGTTCACTTGGAGAAACGGGAAAGTTTCGGGAAGATTCGCCGATTCAGCCCAACAGTCCTTACTCAGCCAGTAAGGCGGGCAGCGATTTTTTGGTGCGGGCTGCTCATCATACGCATGGGATGGATACACGCATCACACGCTGTTCGAACAACTATGGGCCCTATCAATTCCCCGAGAAGCTGATTCCCTTGATGATCAGCCATGTCCTCGAGGACAAGCAACTCCCTGTCTATGGGGATGGAAAAAACATTAGGGATTGGATTCATGTGGAGGATCACAATCGAGCCGTCCTTATGGTTCTGGAAAAAGGGAAGCCCGGCGAGGTCTACAACATCGGAGGAAACTCAGAGCGCCAAAATATCGAAGTGGTGCGGAGGATTCTTGATGCCCTCGGTAAAGATGAGTCCTTGATCCGCTTTGTAAAAGATCGCCCCGGGCATGATCGGCGCTATGCCATTGATGGGAGCAAGATCAAGAAGGAGCTTGGGTTTGAACCACAACGGAGTTTCGAAGAGGGGCTCCTGGAAACCGTCCGTTGGTACCAGGACAACCAGGAATGGTGTGATCGTGTTCGCTCCGGGGCTTATCAAAACTACTTCGAAGAACAATATGGGGAGCGCCTTTGATTCTCCTGGTAGACTCAAGGCTTAGCTTTTAACCTTGGACCTTCGATGAAAGCGAGAAACATCCGGCTGCTCCTGCTTCTCTTCTTTACCCTCCTTCCTGTTTCCTGTGGAGGGGTCATGTCCAAGCGGGTCCAAGAGATTTTGGTCCAACAGGGTTTTGGGAGGCGTGCGGAAGGGGATGCACAGGTCGAGAACTATGCAAGCATTGGGGACACGATCCAGTTCTTCCCCAGCTCGGGGCTGCTTCAGACTCCCGGCTTTTCGGATCTTTATCTTTTGGCGTCGGTCCCTCAGGTTGTCGCCGTGGATGGGACCATCTATGTCCCGGGGCTTGGGCCTCTCTATGTCCTGGGGATGACGGAGAGAGAAGTTGGATCTTTTGTGAGTGAGCAGGTGGGAGCTCTTTATACGATTCCGGTAAAGGTTGATGCCCGTATCCTGGCTGGACAAAAAGTCTTTTTCATGTTCGGAGAAGTCGCGGGACCCGGGATTCGCCCTTTCCGGGGAGATCTTACGATTCTGGATGTTTTTGGGACCTATCCCACGACCCCTTATGCGAATTTCGGCAAGATACGCCTCATCCGTGCGGACCCAAGGAACCCCTTGATCGTGACAATCAATCTCCGTCATATTGTGACTCGGGGGATCAGCACTTTTAACCTGAACATCCGGGAAAACGATATTATCTATGTCCCGGCGACTTTTTTTGGGACCATTGCACGTTTCATGGAGAAGCTGCTTTTACCGATCTCAACGACCGTTGGGGCTCTCTTCCAGGGGGCTCAGCTCCGATACCAGTACGACATCCTCCGTGGAAAGAACAATTTTGTGGCCTATCCCTTCTTATTCTGAAGGGCTTGGGAGCGAGAAGAAGCGATGTGGTGGCCTGGATCCATTGTTGTTTGAATCCCAAGAAAAGGCCCTCTTCTTTATTCCCCCGGTCTCAAAATGTCGATGAGAAGATAGAATTCTGTACAGGTTGCTTTTGATTCACGATGACTGACCTAGAACTCCCCAGCTTGCAGATCGGCCGCTATGTCGACCTCCTTAAGAGGAGGCGCTGGCAATTGCTCCCTGCTGCCTTGCTGGGTCTCTTGGTGGGTCTCTTGGTGGCATGGCTCATCCCTCGCTATTACCAAGCGAGGACTTTGATCCGCTTGCAGACGCCTCTGTTGGCAGAAGCGAATCCCGGACCCAGGGAAGACCCCTTTGTCAAAGAAGTCAGCAAGGCTCGGTTCACAATCCGTGATTTTAAGTTGGTGGACAAGGCGGTTTTGGAGCTTGGTTGGGACGAGTATTTTGCTGTCCGTGAAGACAATATCTCGGCCTACCGAGGGATGATCTGGAGCTTGATCGATCGGATTGAAGTGATCGACTACGATCCCGGCGAAAAGCGTGGGACAGCCATGATCGCCATTGTCTATATGGACCGGGATCCTATTCGAGCAGCGGAGTTCGCGAACAAGATCCGTGACCTCTATCTGAAACGAGAAACTGAGTTGGTCCGCAAGCGGGCAATGGGGGAATTCAACCGTCTCAAATCCGAGGTCCTCCGAAAATATCGCCTTTACCAAGCCGCCGTGGATGATTGGAAAAAGGTGCAAGCAAAAAACCCCGCACTCTTTGGAGTGGGGCAAGATGGGAAACCGATAGCCCAGGCCCTCCAGCAGGATTGGGCAAAGCTAGGGAATGAAATTGCGGATTTGGAAGCGCGTAAGGCATCTTTGGAGAGTCAGATCAAGAATCTCGAAGAGACCCTTCAGCGGATTCCTCCCGAGAGAACGGTTGTCCGGAGCCTGTCCGATCCCAAGATCCAAGCCCTCGCCGCCGCGGATTTGTTGAAACTGCAACAGATTGATGCTGAGACCAAGTTTTGGTCTCCCTTACACCCTGGTTTCAAAGCCAAGATGCAGGAACGGCAGAAGATCATTGCGAAGTTGAAAAAATTGTTGGAGGGTAGGAAGAAAGGAGGAAAGGTCGCTACCGAACCGAATCCTCTCTGGACCCAGAATCACAACAAGAAAGAAGCTCTCCTTCGGGAAAGGGAGGGGCTGGCGAAGCGCCTTCTCGTTCTCAAAAAGCGTTTCGAGCGGATTGGAAAAGATCTGGATCAACTGCCTGGGGCAAGGGCCAATGCAGAACGATTGCAGGCCCTCGTCGAGCAAGCGAAAAAAGCCTGGAATGAAGCCACCGACGAACTGAACAACCAACGTGCTTTGACCCAGCGCCTGGATAGTTCCCAGAGGATCATCGATGTGATTTCTGAGGCTGAGCCTCCTCCTGCTCCCACCTATCCCAACCCTTACCTGATTGCGTTTTTAGGGTCGGGGCTCGGGCTTGCAGTTTCGATCGGTTTGATTTTTCTCTTGGATCTGCTTCAGGCGACTTGGAAAACCTATGAGGATGTGGAGCGGGGTTTACCTGTTCCCGCCTTGGGTGGGGTGGCATATCTGGAACTTGCGGAAGACCTTGCTCGAGCAAAGCGGCAAAGGTTCAGGGTTGCCTTGATCTCCCTATTCTTTCTCGCTCTTTTGATTGGGCTTTTCCTGGTTTGGGTTCTCGATCCTGTACGCTTGCCTTCATGGCTTCGGGATTTGATGGATTCCGTTTTCCAAATGGGCGATTGAGGCTCGCATGAGAGACCTCTTCGTGTTCGGAATCGTCCTACTAAGTTTGCCCTTTGGGTTTCGTGTGCCTTTTGTGGGGCTTCTGACCTTTACTTGGCTTGCCTATATGCGGGCGCAGGATCTGTGCTGGGGTTTTGCCAGGTCTCAACGCTTTTCTCTCTGGGTCGGGTTGATCATGATCTTGGGCTGGGCGATGCACGAAATGGGAAAGCGCCCTTTTACCCGAAGGGATATTCGGGCCACGATGATGATCCTTCTTTTGGTCCTGACGACGATCTCTTTGGTTTTGGCTACAGATCAGAGTTCGTATGTGATCACCCGATACTTTGAATACGCGAAAATCATCGTGGTGGCCCTCTTTACCCTGGGTCAAGTTGATAGTCGAAAGCGCCTCAAGCTCATGCTCTTGACCATTGCCCTCTCCCTCGGTTTTTTTGGAATCAAGGGAGGGATCCATGGGATTTTAACCGGCGGTGGGACCATTCAGCGTGGTCCGGGGGGGATGCTGGAGGACAACAACGATTTTGCCCTAGCCTTGGTGATGAATGTGCCTCTCATGCTTTACCTGGGGTTGGAGGGAAGCAAACCCTGGATGCGGAAGTTGGCCATCGTCGGAGTGGTTTTGACGATGGGGACCATCACTTTGACGCATAGCCGGGGGGCTTTTCTCTCTCTTGCCGGGGTGATGTTTTTGCTTTGGTTGCGTAGTCAGCGCAAGGGCTTGGGGGCGATGGTTTTGCTGGGAGCGATCGCGGCGTTCTTTTTTGTTCTCCCTGAGCATGTGCGGACGCGGATTGCGTCCATCGGTCACTACAAGCAGGACAGCTCTGCCATGGGTCGCCTGCAGGCCTGGCAGATCGCTTTTCGGGAGATCAAGGCCTATCCGATCCTTGGCGTGGGGATCCGCAATTACCAGGTCCATTGGGATGAGTTTAAGAAGGGGATTGTCAGCGGTGAGGCCTATGCCAAAGTTGCTCACAACAGTTATCTGCAAGTTTGGGCGGAGGGGGGCACGATTGCCTTCCTTGTGTACCTGGCCATGTTGTTTTCGAGTTTTTTTACTCTTCGAAAGCTAAGGCGGCTTGGGATGCGAACTCGTGGTGGGGAGTGGATTGTCGATTATGCACGTATGTTTGAGGCATCTCTCCTTGGATACATGATCGGGGCGACCTTCTTGAATCGTGGGCACTTTGATCTGATCTACCATTTGATTGCCTTGGTCGCTGCTTTCCGTTTGATTGCTTTGCGTTGGGTGAAGCAACCCGAGGGGCAGCGTGAGGGTGATGAGTTGGAGGTGGAGGAAATGCTTCCGCTCCGGCTCGGCAGCGGGACTGGAATGGGGAAGGGGGGGGCTAGGCCGGCACTCCCTCATTGGGGGCGTTAGGGTGTGCGGGATTGCGGGGTTTGTGGCCCTTGGAGGTCAGCCTTTCCCGGAGGGGAAGCTTCGAGAACGGGTGGGAAGAATGACGGCTGCGCTTGTGCATAGGGGGCCGGATGGGGATGGGCTCATTGGGGGACCTTTCTTTACTTTTGGGCACCGGAGGCTTTCTATCATCGATGTGGAGGGAGGGGCACAGCCGATGCAGTCCTGGGATGGACGGCTTGTGGTGACCTTCAATGGGGAGATTTATAATTATCATGCTTTAAGGGTGGAACTGGAGGGGAAAGGTGCGAAGTTTGTGACGCGCTGCGATACCGAGGTTCTGCTCGAAGGTTTCCGCCTTTGGGGGGCGGGTCTGGTGGAGCGGCTCCAAGGGATGTTTGCTTTTGCGGTTTGGGACCGGGAGGAAGGGCGGGGGCTTGTTGCGCGGGATCGCTTGGGGAAGAAACCCTTGTTTCTGCTGCAGCGGGAAGAGGGTTTGTATTTTGCCAGTGAGCCGAGGAGTTTCTTTGCGGGTGGAGTCCTGGAATCTCGGATAGATGGTCAGGCTCTGCGGGAGTTTTTGGCCTTTCGTTATGTTCCGGGGAGGAGGACTTTGTTTGCGGGCCTGGAGGAGCTGCCTCCTGGGAACTTGTTGGAGGGGGGGCCTGGAGGGGAATGGAAGGAGCGCTCTTATTGGGAGCCGGCTTTTGGGGAGGAGCATTCTGGGCAGGGGGATCTTCCTTCGCTGGATGAAGCGGCTGAGGAGTTGCGAGCTCTGCTGGAGGCGGAAGTAGGGGAACGCTTGGAGTCCGAGGTTCCCTTGGGAGCGTTTTTATCAGGGGGAGTGGATTCGGCTGCGGTTGTGTATGCGATGCGGGAGGCAATGGGGGAAGAGCCTCTTCAGGCGGTGACCGTAGGGTTTGAGGATCCGCGCTTTGATGAGCGACCCTTTGCCCGGGCTTTGGCGGAACGGTTGGATTTCCAGTTGTTTGAAGAGTGTCTGCAACCCGATCCGATGGAAGATCTCCCGCGATTGATCGAGATCATGGACCACCCTCAATTGGACTCTTCGCTTTGGCCCAGCTTCTTGGTCAGCGAAGCGGCACGGAGGCATGTGACGGTTGCTCTTTCGGGGGATGGCGGGGATGAGTCCTTTGGAGGCTATCGGCGTTATCGCTTTGACAAAGCTGAGCGGAGGCTGCGGCATTTGCTTCCAGCGAGGATTTGGGCGGGTCTGGGACAGATGTATCCCAAGGGGGATTTCTTTCCCCGGCCGCTTCGGGCGAAAAGGACTTTGCAAAATTTGGGGAAGGATGCGAGGGAGGCTTACCTGAGGTCGGTTGCGAGTTTGCTGCCGGAGGAAGTGGATGAACTATTGCTGCCTGAGGTGGGGGCGGGCAGTGGGGCCTTTGACACAATGCGGGAGATTTGGGACGGGTTGAAATCCGGGGATCCCGACCAAAAGCTCCTCGAATTTGACCTCAGGACTTGGTTGCCGGGGGATATTTTGACCAAGGTGGATCGGGCGAGTATGGCGGTGTCCCTGGAGCTGCGGTGTCCCCTTTTGGATCATCGGATTGTGGATTTTGCTGCTCGCCTGCCTGCAGCCTACAAGTTTGATCGGAAGGAGGGAAAAAAGCTTTTGAAACGGGCTGTTTTGCCTTGGTTGGGAGAGGATTGGTTGGCCCGGAAAAAAAAGGGCTTCTCGATTCCTCTTGGGGATTGGCTACGCGGACCCCTTTGGGAACTTGTCTTGGAGGCGCAGAAGGGGGCCTTTGCTGCGGAGCATTTTCGAGCGGAAACCTTGGGACGTTATTTGGAGGAGCATCGAGGGGGGCGTCGGGATCGGAGTGAGGCCCTCTGGGCGCTCCTAGTTCTTCATCTTTGGCAGGAGCGTTGGGGAGGAGCGGGCCGGAAGGGGGAAGGATGAGACGCTTTTTGTTGTTCAGCAACCTCTTCCCCGGGAGGGGGCTGGAAACCCATGGGAGTTTCATCGCCCAGCGTTCGGAGCAGTTGGCTCGGCGGCTGGGCTTGGAGTTTTCCGTCCTAAGTCCTGTCCCTGCCTACCCTCCATTTCCCGGTCGCTCGCTCGCGCTGCGTCGGAGCCGTCTCCCTCGCCGCGAGCAATGGATGGGTGTCCCCGTTTGTCGGCCTCGGTATTTTCACCTTCCCGGGCTGGGCTTGGAGGCACAGGCAAGGCGGATGGCTCGGGGTGCAAGAAGGGCTTTTGAGAGGATTTTGGGAGAGGAGGATCCTGTTTTTGTGGATGCCCAATACTTGTATCCCGACGCTGTGGCTGCCCTGATGCTTTGCAAAGAGAAAAGGATTCCCTGCGTGGTGACTGCCCGTGGGAGTGACGTCAACACCCTTGCAAGGATGGATGTGGTGCGAGACCAGCTGCGTCGTTGGCTCCCTCGTGCCCACAAGGTCCTTGCGGTGAGCCCCGCCCTGGCACATTCCCTCGAAGATCTTGTCCCCGGCCTCCAAGTCCAGGTCGCCCCAAACGGCGTCGACCTCCTCCGCTTCCCCCTCGTGGAGCAAAAGGGGGACACCCATCTTTTGTCCGTGGGGCGCCTTGTTCCCGGGAAGGGGGCTGCGGTGTTGGTTGAAGCGCTGGCAGGGGATCCAGGTTTACCGCCTCTTCTGTGGGCGGGGGGGGGACCTCAACGGGCTTCACTCGAGAAGCTTGCGAAGTCCCTGGGCGTGAAAGAGCGGGTGCAATTCCTTGGGGATGTTCCCCCTGAAGAGGTTCCCCCCTTTTTGGCGCGAAAGGGCGTTTTCGTTTTCCCGAGCTTTGGGGAGGGATGGCCAAATGCTGTTCAGGAGGCCTTGGCAGCAGGTTTGCCCGTGGTTTCTCGGGCAGTGGGTGGGATCCCCGACATGGTTGAAGGGTGCTCCGCTGTGCGCTTGGTCCCGGAGGCTGCGGGTCCGGGAGATTTTGCTGACGCTATTCATCAGGTCCTGGAGGAAGATCCGGCCAAGATGCGGAGGGCATCCCTTGACCGAGCAAAGAGCCTCTCCTGGGAGATCATGTTGAACCTATGGGCTCCCATCTATGAGGAGTTATGCGGAGGGAGTCATGGCTGAGGGGCCGCGGGTTCTTTACCACCACAGGACCCGGGCCTTCGATGGCCAGGCGGTCCACATCCGCGAGATGCTTCGTGCTTTCGAGAAGATGGGTGTCCCCTATCGTGAGGTGGCGCTGGTGCGGCAGCGGGAGGGAATGGAGAGTTTGGCTTTGAATGGGGCTTTGGGTGGAGGGGTGCTTCGCCGGTTAAGCCTTCCCAGGGCTGTCGTGGAGTGTTTGGAGGTCCTCTACTCTTCCAAGGGAGCCAAGATGCTGTGCCAGGCTGCCCTAGAGTTTTCTCCTGACCTGATTTATGAGCGGCATGCCCTGCACTGCGAGGCCGGACTCAGGGCGGCCCGAAAAATGGGTGTCCCCCTTTTCCTCGAGGTGAATAGCCCGATGGTGGGGGAGATGGAGAGTTTAGGGCTGCTCAAGTTTCCCAAGCGTGCACGGCGAAGTGAGCGGAGAGTTTTGGAGGGGGCGGATCGAATTTTTGTTGTGACCCGCGTTTTGGGGGACATTTTAGTAAGAGCGGGAGCGGATCCTTCGAAGATCGTTGTGACTCCGAATGGGGCGGATCTCTCGGCTTTCGAGGGGGCTCTGGAAGCCGGCAAAAAATTTCGGCAAAAACAGGGGATTTCCCCAACTGCGTTTGTGATGGGGTTTGTAGGGTTTCCTCGGGCTTGGCATCGGCTGGACAGGGTTCTGGATGCCTGGAAAAGCTTGGGCACTTTGGCCAAGGACTGTTTTTTGCTGATTGTTGGGGAAGGGCCGGCGGTTCCCCCGCTTCTGGCCAAGGCTCGCGCGATGGGCTTTGCGCATAAAATCGCTGTGACCGGTCCCCTGCCGCGCTCGGCTCTCAAGGGGCCGGTGGGAGCTTTTGACCTCGCGATGATCCCTGCCATCAACCCCTATGCGTCTCCATTAAAACTGCTCGATTCCCTCGCTGCAGGGATTCCGACCCTCGTTCCGGATCAACCCAATCTTCATGAGCATGTCCGCCCTGGAGAGCATGCCCTCTTTTTTGATCCGAACTCTCCAAGTTCTTTTGTGCAATCCTTGCGGGAGGCCCTTGAGGATGTCGATGCATTAAAGAGCCTTGGGAAACGGGGGAGGCAGCATCTCTTGGACGCTGGAATGACCTGGGAGGCAAATGCAAGACGGGTATGCGAAGAATGGAAGAGCTTAGGATGATGGGGATGAAGGACAAACTCAGCGCCTGGCTTTTGCTCCTTGCCGTCTTTTCAGGGACCCTCCTTTGGTGTGTGCAGGGATGGGTGCATGCGGCCGGTTACTTCCAACACGGGCCCTTGCTCCTTCTTGTAGCAGGTTTTTTTTTCCTGCGTCGTTATAAGGAGTGGAGAGCAACCCCTTCAAAACCATCGCTTCTCGGCGCGGGTCTCCT
>Ga0256841_1000360_pt1 | contig 48724 bp, 41 predicted proteins | sample 356308metaG_FD_185971 | JGI IMG/M metagenome (GOLD analysis project Ga0256841, IMG submission 185971) | Hydrothermal vent microbial communities from Mid Atlantic Ridge, Atlantic Ocean - 356-308 | ecosystem: Environmental > Aquatic > Marine > Hydrothermal vents | place: Atlantic Ocean: Mid...
CCCCCCCCTCAATGAGTTAGGATGATAACGCTTTGGCAATGTATAATGTCCAGCCATTAATTCCTCTTGCTTTATATAAAACCATAGCACAAAAATGATATCATTTCAAGCAAAAAAAATAAAATTATCTCCCTAAAATTATTATATCTCTACATTAAGGATAATTGTTAACAGTTGCTGGGATAAATACGAATAAATGTCTAACACAATTGATCGCGAGGGTTAGCACTACCAAGAAATCCTAATCGCGCTTAATCCATTATTTTTTGTGGTCTTACCTGCCGTAAATGTTTGTCGTGCGGCTACTTGTATTACCCATGAGAAAGATGTCTGTTTTTATTCCAACCGATGCTTTTTGTAGTGGGGTAATAACAGGATTTAATCAATCCATTTCTTTACTTGAGGCCGGCATAAAAAGCGTTTTTGTAGAGGTCCTTCGATTTTAGGATGCGACGCGCCTCCAAAATCTCCGGATGACTTTCCGTCCATACTACTCCGTAACGGGCGGAGTTCCCATATTTCAAAACCATTATCTCCTCAGTCAACGCCCACTTTATAGATTCACTGTTTGAATCGAGACGCTGGAATTTTAAGCTGTCCAGTTTAGCTTTCAAATCGCTTACCGCCATTTTAATTGAAGGCGGAATATTTCTTTTCGGGAGGGATGTGTTTAAAGAATCAAAATATTTTTCAAAAGTCGGCGTGTAATTGAACATTTTATTATTTAAAAATGATTTGAATTCCATATAAACATCATCGTCCGCAACGAAATTAGAATCCACCACCTTCATATTCTCGGAGAGATATTTCAAGGCGAAATTAAAAAACATAGATTTTCGTTTTAATGCTTTTACTATCTCTGCTTCAGGGTGAGGAGCAACATAAATATCGGGTTTTATCCCTCCTCCGCCTGCAACCATCCTTCCGGCGAAAGTATGATATTCGCTCGGAGATGACCCTCCAGCCGGAAATGTCGCTAATCCTTGCGATACATCCAACCGCCCCGCGTTTTCTGGTTTTTGAATACATCGTCCAGACGGGATATAGTATTTCGCCGTAGTAAGTTTAAGCGCCGAATGCTCATCAAGGCGGAGTATTTTCTGAACTAAACCCTTTCCATAAGAAGGGCTACCGATGATTACCCCTCTATCCCAGTCCTGAATCGCCCCAGCCACTATCTCTGCCGCAGATGCCGTCCCGCCATCTGTCAATACCGCTAAAGGGATATCCAAGCATTTAACGACATCGTTTCGTGAAAAATGTTCGGTCGAATTTTTACCGCGTCCTTTGGTTTCCACAATTATCCGTCCGTTTTCGAGGAATAGACTTGCTACTTTTACCGCTTCAATCAAAAGTCCCCCGGAATTCGAACGCAAATCCAATATAATTCCCCGAGGATTCCGATTCATAATGGAAGTTAATGCTTCGAGCATTTCATAATATGTGGTTTCCGAAAACCTCGTAAGCCTGATATACCCGATGCCATCGGGCAATATATTATAAAACGGGATTGACTTGGTCTCAACAGTTTCCCGCTTAAGGGAATAATTTATCAGTTCGGATGAATTGTAGTGGCGTATAGTCAAATCCAAAGGAGTCCCCATATCGCCTCTCATCAACCTTGCGGCTTCTTCACGGGATAAATCAGCGGTTAATCTCCCGTTTATCGCTATTATTCTATCACCCGGTTTGAGTCCCGCATTGTATGCCGGCGTCCCCTCCAAAACCGAGATTATCGTTAGGGCATTGCTTCGCATATCGACTTCAACTCCAATTCCCTCGAATTTACCATAGGTGTCATCGATGAAATCGGTGAAATCCTCATCTGTCAAATAGCGGCAATAAGGATCCAATGAGATAAGCATTCCATTAATCCCCGCCCTGATTAAGCTATCTGAATTAATTGGTTCGGCGTATCTGTTTTCAATTATGTATGCTATTTTATTGAGGTCTTTGAATTCCGAAAACGAGGAATTATTGTCCGCTTTTACCAAACCGACTATTACCGCTACAGCTAATAAATAAGCAAAGCCCCTTGTAATGTAATTATACCGATTTGACAATTTCCCCCCTTAAGAAATAACCGTTATTTATGAAATTATATCGGTTACCGCCGAATATATTATTTTTGATATATTAATAATATCGTCATCCGCGGGGATTATTTTAAATCGCTGTGGTTCGGCAGAGGCTATTTTTAAGAATCCCTGTCTGACTCGTCGGTGAAATTCGATTTTTTCTTCTTCCAGGCGATCTTTGAATAAAGGTAAACTTGAATAACGATATTGGGCTATTTCAGGGTCCAAATCGAAAAGAAAAGTTAAATTCGGTTTAATCCCCGAAGAAGCAAGCAGATTTATTTTTTGAATCGATTCTATATCCAAACCTCTCCCATAGCCCTGATAAGCGGTGGAAGAGTCGAAATATCTGTCGGAAAGGATTATTTTCCCGGCTTTAATGCCGGGGGCGATTAATTCCCGGGTCAGTTGGGCTCTCGAAGCCTCGTATAAGAGCAATTCGGCTTCGGGGATTAAATTTCTGTTGGAATTATCAAGTAATATACTCCGAATTTTCTCGGAGATTTCGGTTCCGCCCGGCTCGCGGACCACAATAACTCCGTATCCATCCTTATCTAATTTAGAGGCGAGAAGCTTTACTTGAGTCGATTTGCCGCAAAAATCAATCCCCTCGAAACTGATAAAAAAACCTCCGGGAATTTCCTTATATTTTCTGTCGCGATTGTTATTCATAATTATGCGTGAATATAACAATTTAATTGTCGGCTGTAAATTATTTTATTGGTGGAAGTATTTTATTAATGAAAAATTAAAATATTACTTGACATTATATAATATATATATTAATATAGTATTATAGCACCGGTGGTATCGAACTATAATCCATAAGATGAATACAGTAATACTATATATAAAGTAGTTTTAATATATTCATAATTCCTTTGGGAGGATTATAGTAATGGATAGCGTATCAAGAAATAGGGCAAAGGGGAAGGCAATGTCGGTTATCTTCATTATCGTATTGATTGTTTTTGTGGGTGTGATCGTTAATGCTGGAATACTACGATATAATAGTAAGATTGAAGGTAATCTATTATCCAAACTAAACAGTGCTGAAAATATTGCTTTTTGGGTGGAATTCTCCAATAGACCTTTCTATGGGAGTACCGCCGATGACCATCAAACCTACCTCGAAGCCCATTATGGGTTGCCACCGGTGGATGAAAGTAATATAAAAATGATTGAATCCTTCGGTTTTAAGCTTCGCGCCATAAGCGAATTAACCAATGAGGCATCTTTCGAGGGTCCGGGAATGAACATATTGTCTGTTGTCCGATTATCATTCGTAAAGCGGATAAGCGAGGTGGTAAACGGTATCCCGGCAGGTGTGTTGGCGAGTAAGGGGGAATTGGGTAAGGGGAATTATAAACTTGATGGAAAGGGTCTTTGTTCCCCTGATAGTCATTCCTGCAATTCCGACCATAATTTAGGATCGTTTCCCAATAGTGTCCCCATATCGGCAATTAATATTCAAAGCCTGCATAACAATAATTATAATGGTTCGGGGATAATAATTGGGATTATTGATTCCGGAATTATGGAAGACAGCGTTGGTAATAGGAAGCACGAGACTTTCGCGGGCAATGTTTCCGGCGGTGGGCCAAAAATCGTCAGCGAGAAAGATTTTGCCCGAAATGACAATTATGCCGATGATGAAATCGGACATGGGACGGCGGTTGCCGGCCTTTGCGCCGGTTTTGTTTCTCGGCAAACCGATACCGGAGTCTTCAATTATATAGGTGTTGCTCCTGATGCCCAGTTAGCGATTGCGAAAGTCGCTTATGAGGATGGTAAAACCGAACATTGGCCTGATGATTTATATGCGGAGGCGGTTAAATGGTGTGTTCTCGATGCGCAGGTTGATATTATCAATGCTTCGATTAATTTCTGGGGACAGAGTTTTCCGAATAACGGGTATAATCGAGCGGCTCGCTGGATAGATTGGGCGGTTAAGAGAGGAGTTATATGCTGTGTTTCCGCCGGCAATAGCGATAGCACCCCTCCGGGCAATATCTATGCTCCCGGAGGCAATTTCAACGGTATTACTGTCGGAGCTACAAAACCGGATGGGTCACAGATAGCTTCTTATAGTCGCGTAGGGCGCACGAAAGACAAGCGTCTGAAACCGGATGTTTGCGCTCCCGGAGGTATCTCCGGTGATAATAACCAAAACACCAAAATGGCTTGTCCCTTTCTCCATAGTAATCCGGATTCCACCGATTTTTACGCTTGGTGGTATGGGACGAGTTTTGCTTCTCCAATGACTGCCGGTGCTATCGCCTGTATGTTCGAGTCTTCTAATTCATTGAAAGGCGATCCGCTTGCGGTTAGAATGAGGATTTGGGAAACAGCTGTTGATAAAGGAGTAAATGGTCCCGATACGGTTTGGGGGTTTGGGCTGTTAAACATTAATAGCGCCGATAACGCCGGCGGTTATGCTAATTTCCTTATTAGGGATGAATTGGCTGACAGCGGTTTCGTCGTTACTTGCGATGCCGGGAATATGCCGGATACTTCAGGAAATAGCAATGGAGTTGGGATTTATCAAGGGGTTAAGAATGGGGATAGAGCATTCTGGACAAGTCCGGATATATTTGTCGATAACAACAACGATGGTCAACCCGATGTCCCCAATCAGCCCATTGCCGGACAGACCAATAAATTTAAAGTCTCCGTTCGCAATATCGGGGATGGAAGTGGTAATGCGACGGTTTACCTATATAAATCCAATCCGAATACCGGGATGTCGGATTGGCAACTTTTGGGTTATAATGAAACTTCGATCGATCCTGATGAGTACGACACGGTCAGTGTCAATTGGGATACACCATCGCTTAATGATTTGGGCCAAAATCATTGGTGTATAGCTGCTACTGTGGAGGACAATACCGTTGGGCGCAGGGACGATAAGCGTCCTCTCCCATCGGGATCGCCTTCGGGGGCTCAACCGATTTGGAATGTAGTGAAATGCGATAATTTGGTTATACGCAATTTCTTCGTGAGGGCGGGCGGATCAACCGATTCGCTTTATTTCCTTTGCGAAAATACAACCGACTACAATGCCAATCTCACCTTGAGAGATGTTTCAACCTTACCGGATGGTTGGAATGTTTCCTATAGTGATACCACTTTTTCGCTAAATATAAACGAAGTAAAAACCTGCACTCTATTCGTGGATATTCCCGATTCGGCTGCGAATGGGGATTCGGCTTTTATCAATATCGAAGCTGTTTCCGACAGCGGAGAGGTGATCGGGGGGATCTATGATGTGGTGGTGAAAGGAGCAGCCCACCATTTCACCGATTGTCTGTTGACCGGCTGGACAGTCGGGTCTTTTGGCGCAGGTGTTTTCGATGCCGATCCCGGTATTTTTGTCTCTGAACCCTGCGGACTTTTGGCAAGCTCCCCGGGTTATGAGAGTGCCGCTTGGGGGATAACTCCCGCCTTCGGTTTGGATGTTGAACAACCATATACGATATCTGCGAAATTTATCGCTCTATCACCGGAAAATGAAGGTTTTCAGGTTTTGAATAATGATCAGGTCAATCTTCAGCTTAATTACCCAACTGAATTAGTTGCTATTCAACCCTCTGGTCCCCCCATATCCTTTGGTATGTTGAACCCCGGGATGTGGTATTCCCTGACGGTTAGATGTTATCCGGAAAGCGGCTCCTACGATGTTTATTTGGGTGAAATGGGAATGGGAGAAGAACTGGTGGGCAGTGCGGAGGTTTTGAATCCCATCGCCGATGATTTCCTGCTTTTGGGCGATACCGATTCTCTTGGTAGCGGAAGGGGAGAGTGCGCATGGGATGATATACTTGTTTCCGGAACATTCCTACCACAGGAAGTGCCGATTGTCTCAATCGAAATGATTCCTGATGAGCAACCGGTTGAGGTTCCCCCGGGTGGATCATTCACTTTTACCGGGATACTTATAAATAATACCGATGAGGTTCAGATTGTCGATGTCTGGATTATGCTTAATGTACCCGAAGTGGGGATGTATGGTCCTTTGCAGAGATACAATAATGTTCACCTTCAGCCATATCAAGTTATTACCGTGCCGGGGGTAGTTCAGGATGTGCCGACTTATGCTCCGTTGGGAACTTACGATTATATCTCATATTGCGGAGATTATCCTGAAGTTAAAATCGATTCTTCTTCATTCCAATTTACCGTCATACCCGGAATTATTCCCGATGGTGCCAAGAATTGGGCGGTAAGCAAATGGTTGGAGGATTATAATCCTATCCCGCTATCTTTCAATCTAACTTCAAATTATCCCAACCCGTTCAATCCTTCCACGACTATAAAGTTTATAATTCCGGAGGATTCCTATGTCAGGTTGTCGATTTATAATTTGCTCGGTCAGGTGGTGGCTATACCCATTGACAAGCGGATGGATGCCGGTGAATATCGGTTTAATTGGAATGCCTCCGGTTTTTCAAGCGGTGTTTATTTTTATAAGTTATCCGCAGGAAAATATAGTGCGGTTAAGAAAATGGTTTTGATTAGATAGGGATGTTATTCCCGGTTCGGATTAATTGAACGGCGGAGCAAACCGCCGTTCTTTTTTATATGATGGACTTGGGCGATGAAAATGAAAACCATTTTCTACTATTCTTTTTACAATGGCGGGAGTATATTTATTTTTTGGTTGTGGAACTTGGGGAGGAAAATTAAGTAGAATTATTATTAATTATTCAATTAACGATTATGCGGAGGTGGTATGCACCAAGATATAGAAATAATTCAGCAGAGGATAACTGCAGGTTCATCTTTTGTGCCGAAATTGATGGATGAGATTGGCAAAGTAATCGTGGGGCAGAAGTATTTGATTCACCGAATGCTTATCGGACTTTTATGCAATGGCCACATTTTAATCGAGGGGGTCCCCGGACTTGCTAAAACGCTAGCCGTAAAGACGCTCTCCGATTCCATCAATACGAAATTCCAAAGAATACAATTCACCCCCGATCTTCTCCCTGCCGATCTTATCGGGACTATGATTTATAACCCTCGAGAGGGGGTATTCACCACCAAGAAGGGTCCTATATTTGCTAATTTAATTTTAGCCGATGAGATTAACCGTGCGCCGGCAAAGGTTCAGTCGGCACTGTTGGAGGCGATGCAGGAACATCAGGTAACGATAGGCGAGGAAACCCATAAGCTTGAAGAACCGTTTTTGGTGCTTGCCACTCAAAATCCGATTGAACAGGAGGGAACATATCCTTTACCGGAAGCTCAGGTCGATAGGTTTATGTTGAAACTAAAGGTCGATTATCCAAATTTCGATGAGGAGATGGAGATTCAAGAAAGGATGACCACGGGAACGGTACCGTCGGCTTCTACCGTGATTGAACCTTCGGTGCTTTTTGACGCCCGTAAGCTTATAAACGAGATTTATGTCGATAGGAAGGTAAGGGAATATATCGCTAATATCGTTTTTGCCACCAGAGAACCGAAGAATTATGGGCTTGATATAGGGGATTTGATAGCTTATGGCGCATCTCCAAGGGCTACTATATATTTAAACCTCGGCGCTCGGGCTAACGCCTTTTTAAGCGGAAGGGGGTATGTAACACCCGAGGATGTAAAGTTAATCGGAATGGATGTCCTTCGGCATAGGGTGATAATCAGCTACGAAGCCGAAGCGGAAGAATTGACTTCGGAGGATATTATTCAAAAGGTATTCGATGGAATCGAGGTCCCGTAAGAATTTTATGGAACTATGAGGTTTGCAGGAATTATATATTGAGATCGATTTATGTTACCGCGTGAAATATTAAAAAAGGTGCGTAGGATTGAGATAACTACCCGTAAACAGGCTAACGAGATGTTTGCCGGACAGTACCATAGTATTTTCAAGGGAAGGGGAATGGAGTTCTCTGAGGTGCGGGAATATCAACCCGGTGATGATATTCGCACTATCGATTGGAATGTAACTGCGCGCTATGGTTTCCCCTATGTCAAAAAGTTTAGGGAAGAACGGGAATTATCGGTAATCCTTTGCGTGGATCTTTCTTCTTCGGGGATATTCGGGACGGTTGATAGACCGAAGAATGAGTTGGCGGCTGAAGTGGGGGCGGTTTTGGCATTTTCAGCTGTTCGCAATAATGATAAGGTCGGACTGCTCATATTTACGAATACGGTTGAGAAATTTATCCCCCCCAAAAAAGGGCGTTCTCATGTGCTTCGTATAATCCGTGAAATACTATATTATAGACCCGAAGGCAAAGGTACCAATATAACGGTTGCCCTTGAACAATTAAACAGCGCCCTTACTCGAAGGAGTGTAATATTTTTAATCTCGGATTTTATTGATGGCGGTTATGAAAAACCTATGGGGATAATAGCTCGAAAGCATGATTTGATTGCGGTTAGGATTGCTGACCCTCGGGAGTTGAAGTTATCCGATATTGGAATTGCTGTCTTTCAGGATGCGGAAACGGGGGAATTTGTCGAGGTCGATACTTCAAATCCCGATATCCGCCGTCAATTTGAAATTACTGCTGCTAAAAGGAGGAGCGAAGCCGTTGAGATATTCAAGAAGAAAAATGTCGATTTTATCGACCTTTTTACCGGGAAAGATTATTCCGAGCCGCTGGTTAAGTTTTTCCGGACACGCTCCAAGAGGATAAGGTGGGGGATGTGAGGTTTATGAAACGCAGGATTAAATTATCTATCATTATAATAATAATGTTGGTGGTGTTGCCGGTATCGGTTTTTGCGAAAAGTCCAAATATCAGTGTTAAAGCTGAAGTTGATACTACGCGGGGGAGAGTCGGGGATTTGTTCAATTTGAATGTGATTATTTCCGCCGATTCATCATTGACGATAGCTCCCCCATCGACTAAAGAAGGCTTTGGAGATTTCGCAGTCTTGGGAACAAAAGAACCGATAGTAAGGGATTCCGACAATGTCAAAATATACAAATTAGGTTATAGGATATCAGCCTACAAAACCGGGGAACTTTATATCCCGCCGATTACAATTACAGCCTCCGATTCGGTTGGAAAGCAGTTTACGGCACAAACCGATTCAATTGGAATAAAAATCGTTTCTGTGCTTCCAAATAAACAAGCCGATTCGCTGACGATTAAAAGCATCAAGCCCATAATGGAATTTCCATATCCCTTATATTATTATTTTATCGGGGCTGCTATTTTAATTATCATAGCTCTTCTTATATGGCTGTATATCCGCCGAAAAAGGAGGAAAAAGCTCGGTCCCCGTAAAACGGAGAAGCCTTTGGAACCCCCTTGGGTGGTGGCTCTCAGAATGCTGGAGGAATTAAAGGACGAACGATTGTTGGAGAAGGGCGAATTTAAAAGATTCTACTTTGGGCTTTCAGAGGTAGCCAAATATTATATCGATAAACGGTTCGGACTGCCGGCTATTGAGAAGACAACCGCCGAGATAAGGGAGAGGCTCCTAAAATCAAAACCTCCCGAAATAGACGATAATTTTATCGAATTTTTGGAATATGCGGACTTGGTGAAATTCGCTAAACATCCGTCGACGATTTCCGAAGGCGAAAAATGGATCGCTTATATCGAAGGACTTATAAGAAGCACAAAACCGCAGGTGCAGGTTGTAGCGAGTGAGAAAACGGTTGAGGTGGGAGGATAACGATGTTTAGGTTTGAATCGCCTTATATGTTGTTGTTTTTGTTGCTGATACCGATATATGTTTATCTCCATTTTTTCAAATGGAAAAACCGTCGTCCGGCTATGCTCTATTCGAGCGCCGGATTATTTTACGGAATTAAGCCAAGTTTTAAATCACGGCTTAAAGTGATTTTACCTATTCTACAAATTATAGCGATTGCCTTATTTTCCATAGCTGCAGCCCGCCCTCAGTCAGGTTCGACATCCAAAGAGATAAACACCGAGGGAATAGATATTATGTTGGCGTTGGATATATCATCTTCGATGAAGGCGGAAGATTTTGCTCCGCATAACCGACTTTATGCCGCGAAACAGGTAATACGCGAATTCGTCTCGGGGCGGACTTCGGATAGGATTGGGTTGGTCGTGTTTTCCAAACAATCGTTTACCCAATGCCCCTTAACAATCGATTACAATGTCCTCTTGAATTATTTGGATGATGTGAAATTTGGGATGATCGAGGATGGTACCGCAATCGGTTTGGCGATAGCCAATTGTGTCAATCGCTTAAGAGAGTCGAAAGCCAAAAGCAAGATTATAATTCTCCTTACCGATGGTGTAAACAATGCAGGTGAAATCGATCCGATAACCGCTGCTGAAGCGGCAAAGGCATTGGGAATTAGAATTTACACTATCGGCGCCGGCAAACCGGGGAAAGCTCGATATCCGGTGGATAACCCTGTTTTTGGAAGGCGGTATGTAATTCAGGAAAATCAGATTGATGAGGAAACCCTCAAGAAGATAGCCTCTTTGACCGGCGGGAAGTATTTTCGGGCAACCGATACCGAAAGCTTAAGGAGAATTTATGCGGACATCGGTAAGATGGAGAAAACCAAAGTTAAAGTGAAAGAATATACGATGTATTCGGAGTTGTACCGATTGTTTATGTTGCCGGCGGTATTATTGATGATAATTGAAATGATTTTGTCGAAGGGTTATTTCAGGCGAACACCATGATTATATTTTCGGATAAAGTTTATTTATATGGATTGTTGATTATCCCTATCCTTTGGTTTTATTTCAAATTTAGGAATGCAAGGGAGAGTAAGCGGATATCCGAATTCGCATCACCGAACCTCCTCCAAAAATTGACCGCCAATGTAAATGTTATCGGCAGGAAAGTAAGAATGATATTGATTTTATCCGCTCTGGCACTATTCGTTTTGGCATTGGCCGGTCCCAAATATGGAACTCATACGATTATGGTCAAACGAAAAGGTGTGGATATTATAATAGCGGTTGATACATCCAATTCAATGTTGGCGGAGGATAACAATCGTCCGCCTAATAGGTTGACCCGCGCTAAATATGAGATAGCCTCCTTAATCGATGAAAAATTAAAAGGCGATAGAATCGGGATTGTCGCTTTTGCCGGCGATGCTTTTATCCAATGTCCGTTAACCGTTGATTACTCGGCGGCGAAGATGTTTTTGGATATCCTATCCACAAATTTAATTCCTGTGCAGGGGACGAACATCGGGAAGGCTATCGAAGTCGCTTCCAAAGCATTTAAGGAAAAGGAAAAACAGCAAAAGGTATTGATAATTATCACCGATGGCGAAAACTTCGAGGGGGATCCCGTTTCCGCCGCCAAAGAAGCCGCAAAGAAGGGAATTATTATTTATACTATTGGAATCGGGAATCCTGCCGGAGAACCGATACCTATGCGTGATGCCAATGGTAATCTCATCGGTTATAAGAAGGATTCCAAGGGAAATGTGGTAGTAAGCAGACTCGATGAGAATACGCTACAAAGTATAGCCGAAGCGGGAAATGGGAAATATTTCCATACTTCACCCGGAGGGAAGGAATTGGATAAAATTTATGATGAAATTTCGGGAATGGAGAAAAAGGAATTCAAAGGTCGCTTGATGACCGTGTACGAGGAACGGTTTCAGGTTCCATTGATTATCGGGATGATATTATTCGCTTTTGGGATTTTTATCCCGGAAAGAAAACGGGGGAAGTGATATGAAATTGCCGATTAAACTGAAATATATAATAACATCCTCCATCACCGTAATTTTGTTTTTACCTTCTTTGTCTTATGCGAGCTTAAGCCCGCGGAAGGGGAATAAACTGTATAAAGAAGGTAAATACGCCGAAGCGGCTGAGGAATATAGGAAGGCTTCGATAGACAATCCAAACGACCCAAAGATTTATTATAATTTAGGGAATGCCGAATATCAAATCGGTTCTTACGATAAAGCTTTACAGGATTATTCCCGTTCGGCTGCTTCGGATGACATTAAAGCGAAACAGAGAAGCTTTTATAATTTAGGGAATAGCTTATTTAAAGCTAGGAAATATGATAAGGCGGTGGAGGCTTATACGAAAAGTCTGCAGTTGGATCCTGATGATTTGGATGCGAAATATAATCTTGAATTATCATTGAAGAAGCTGAAAGAACAGCAAAAACAGAAACAGCAGAAGAACAACAAACAAAACCAAAACAATAAGAAAAATCAGCAGAAGCAGGATAATCGAAATAATAAACAACAGAATAATCAGCAGGAACAAAAACAAAAGAATCAGCAAAAAAGTCAGGAAAAGCAACAATCGGAGAAGCAAAAACAACAGGAGAATAAGCAAAAGCAAAACGCCCAACCCCGGCAGTCGGATAAAAAGAAAATGAGCAAGGAAGATGCCCTGCGGATATTGAACGCTTTGCAGGGTGATGAAAAAAAGGTTCAAAAACAACTTCGCAGGTTCAAGGTGAAATCAAGAAAGGTTTCCAAGGACTGGTAGATTATGCATAAGATAATCACATCGATAATGTTTTTAACATTGTTTGCATTTGGAACGCTGACAGCGTCGGCAACGACGGTGAATATCACGGCTTCGGTGGACAAGAATGTAATTTCATTGGATGACCAGATAACATTAACATTGACCATATATGCCGAGGCTCGCTCGGTTTCCGAACCGAAAATTCCCCAAATTGATGGTTTGGATATTTATCAATCGGGTAGCAGTCAAAGTTTCAATTTTGTAAATGGGAAAATTTCCACATCATATACATATACTTATATCCTCATACCTTCGAGAGCGGGCAGGTTTACAATTCCTTCATTTTCGGTACGGGTCAAAGGAAGGGAGTATAAATCCGATCCTATCGTGGTTGATGTAAAATCGCAAGGGACACAGGTACCCGGCGCTCAATCGGGCAGGATTCATAAAAATAGTAACGCTTTGGCGAAAGAGGAATCTCTCGGGAACAAGAAGGTTTTTATAACCGCTTCTTTGGACAAAAGCTCTGCTTATGTCAACGAGCAGGTCACATTAACATTTAAGTTCTATCAAGCTATCAGATTGAGCGGCAATCCGGAATTGGAAAGGCCGAAATTCGAGGGATTTTGGGTGGAGGATTTGCCCCCGCAACGGAAATATTATGAGACAGTAAATGGGATAAGGTATTATGTCGTAGAGATAAAAACCGCCCTGTTCCCGACATCCTCCGGCGAGAAAGTAATCGAACCGTACAAATTAACTATTACGCCGGATGAATTCAGCACCTTGTTCAATTGGGACCCATTTGATATGTTCAACGGGAGAATTGCTCCTCCCAAGCCGCAGACATTATATACTAAGCGGATTAAACTCAATGTAAAACCGCTTCCACTTGAGGGCAAACCTGCTGATTTTACCGGTGCGGTTGGTAATTTTAATTTTAGGGCGGCACCGGATATAATAGAGACAGAAGTCAACGAACCGATAAACTTTACGATGTCGATCTCGGGAACGGGGAATATCAAAGCGGTGGAAAAACCGAACATTACCATCCCACCCGAATTTAGGTCGTATCCCTCAAACTCATCGGAGAATATCAGTAAGACAAATTATAAATTCGGGGGAACTAAAAAATTCGAGGAGATATTGATTCCCAATTCTCCCGGAACTTTTAATCTCCCGCCCGTATCATTCTCGTATTTCGATCTGATGAAGGGGAAGTATATCACTTTGAAATCGAAATCATATACCATCAAAGTTAAGCCATCGACCGTTGTGGGGAGTAGTGGGGGACCGACAGCGGTTCAAGACATCGGCAGCACCATAAAAGATCTTAGATATCTGAAAACAGATTTGGGTTCGTATTCCGCCCATTTAACTCTTTACAACTCGCCGATATTCTGGGCGATTCAAATAATACCTGTCTTTGCGATATTCGGGCTGTTTCTGGTGCGGAGGAGGAAGGATAAGTTGGAAAACGATATTTCCTATGCCCGCCATAGGCGAGCGAAATCCGTAAGCAAGAAAATCCTTAAATTATCACTCAAGCATCTTAAGGAAAGGGAATATAAGGAATTTTATGCTTCTGTTAGTAAGGCGCTGATTAATTATCTCGCCGATAAATTATCTCTGTCACCATCGGGTTTGACCAATGATATTATTCAAAATGCGTTAAGAAATAAGGTTTCCGAAGAAATCACTGCGGAGATATTCGAAATCCTAAAGATATGTGATTTCCATAGGTTCTCGCCGTCCACCGAAACAGGTAAAGACGAGAGTAAATTTATCAGTCGCATTGAGAAGCTTATAGATACTTTGGAGAAAAATCTATAATGAGAAGATCGAAGATAATATCGATTACTATGGTAATTGTTATTGCCTTTTTGGTTGGATGTTCGCTTTTGATTGCGGAGCCATCGACAACAACCTCTCTTGGAGAACAATTTCAAAAGGGGACCAAAGCTTATGATTCCGGCGATTATTTTTCCGCCGTGGAAACTTTCTCCGACTTAATCGATAAGGGATATAAAAGACCGGAGATTTATTATAATTTGGGTTGTGCATATTTCAAGACGGGCTCTTTGGGCCAAGCCATATTGAATTTCGATCGTGCTTTGAAACTTAATCCTTCGGATGAAGATGCTAAAGTTAACCTTGAATATGCGCGAAAGTTTACAATTGATAAGATTGAAGAACCTCAAAAAGGTTTTTTCGCGAAGCTTTTTGAAGGAGCGGTTAACTTTTTGGATATTAATACCGGCCTTATCGTATCGGCAGTGCTGTTTTGGATGGTTTGTTTAACGATGATGGGGATAATATGGTTTAGGTGGAATAATAAATTTGTTTGGTATATATTCACAATACTGTTAATTATATTTTTAAGCTCCGCGATTGTCAGCGCTTATCACATAAAAGAAGATATTTCCGCTAAGATAGGTGTCTTGGTGGCTAAACAAGCCGATATTCGCACGGGTCCCGGCGAGGATTTTTCCTTACAATTCACCGCTCACGAAGGATTGGAATTTAAACTTGAGGAATTACGGGAGGGGTATTGGAGGATAAAGCTAAAAAATGGATTAAAGGGCTGGGTAAAAAGTGACGCCGTCGGGATTGTTTAATTCCTTAAATCATTTGACATACGGAGAATTTTAATCCATAGTTAAATATAAGTTTGTAAGATGTAGGCAGATGAGATTGAATTATAAAAAATACCTGCCGGCTACTGTCGGTATTATATTATTGATTATATGCTTTTACGATTATGATTTCCATCAGGTAGGGTCGATACTTCGGAGAATAAATTATTATGTTCTTTTACCGGCGGCTACTTTTGAATTGATAAATCTATATGTTCGTAGTCAAAGGCTTAAAGTAATCTTAACCCCCGTAAAGCATATTACCGGAAAATCTATTTTCTCTTATTATTCCATAGGCACATTTGCCAATGCCGCCCTACCGGCTCTATCGGGACAGGTTGTTAGGGTATTATTGTTTTCGCGAAAGTATAAAATAAGCAAAACTTCATTTGCCACCGGAGCGATAATTGAGATATTGTTCGATGGTTTATGCTTATTTGGATTGATGGTTGGCATATCCTTTATCGTTAAACTTCCTGCGTGGATGGTGCATTGGGAATTTTGGGTTGGCGCTGTTGTTTTGGGTTGTATTGCGCTTTTTACTTTCATCGCCTTTGGAGACAGGAAAATCACAAATTTTAGTCAGCGGTTTGAGGGGAAAATCTCTAACAGATTTGCCTCCAAAATTTCAACTATCTATCAATCTTTTTCCCGCGCTTTGATGATGCTGAAAAGTTCCCGTCATATTACAACAGTATCCTTTTTATCACTCCTATCTTGGGCGTTGAATGGGGTTGTTGTCTATTTACTGTTTTTGGCTTTCGGATTTTCGATGGGACCTTGGGCGGCATATTTAATTGTTGCAGTTAATAGTTTGGCGTTGATGATTGTTGTAACGCCGGGCAATTTGGGAACCTTTAATTTAGCCTGCGTATTGGGGCTTTCGTTTTTCGGGGTCGATAAGACTCAGGCGATAAGCTTTTCGATACTGTTATATATTACTACATTTTTACCCGTTATGCTTACGGGTTTAATATTCACGCTTAAAGAGGGGGTATCATTGGTAAGCCTGAAAAACGGTGCTACATCATCGAGGGCTTAACCCTTTATGACTCCGAAGCCCATTCTCGAATTAAAAAATATTTTCGGAAAGGCAGTTCGTAATCTTTCCCTTAAGGTTTATCCGTCCGAAAGAATTGTTCTTTTGGGCCCCTCCGGCAGCGGGAAAACCACATTACTTCGTTATATGAATTATTTAAATGCTCCCGATAAGGGGCAGATTATTTTTCATGGTAAATCGATTGATGAATATTCCATACCATCGATAAGAAAAAAGGACATCCTTCTCCCCCAGACCCCGGTAGTAGTCGATGGTTCGGTTTTGGACAATATAAAGTGGGCATACAGCTTGAATCATAAAGTTGAGGATCGTTCGGAGGAAGATTATCTGGAGTGTCTTCGGATAGTGGGGATAGAACACCTGTGTGAAAGCCCGGCGCAACGGTTATCGATTGGCGAAAAGCAGAGATTGAATTTGGCTATGGGATTTTCGCTGAGACCGGAGTTGATGCTTTTGGATGAACCGACATCGGCTCTTGATCCTTCGGCCTCGGAAGAGGTTCGAAAGGTCATTAACCGATTGAATGGCACAGGGATAAGTTTTGTTATCGTCACGCATAATTTCTATGAAGCAATTGCGCTTGCCGATAAGATCGGGATAATGATTGATGGGGAATTAATTCAATTCGGGACTCGGGACGATGTCTTGGAAAATCCTATTAATAAAAAAGTTTCCAATTTTATAGATTCCCACAGGAGGGAAAATGCTTGAGGTATTAAATAGTTTTACACCCGTTTTTGCAGCGTTAAGCTTAGTAATAATTTCAGGTTTGATATCGCGCTTTTTGGAATTGGGTATTGAAAAAGAGTTAATCGTAAATACTCTGCGTTCTTTTGGGCAATTGATATTAATAGGTTATCTTTTGGAGTATATTTTTTCGATAGAGTTCGTTCCGCTGTTTTTTTTGGTTATATTTATTATGAGTTTGATTGGCGGGAAGACGGTTAAGGATAGAGCGCCTTCCATACCGGCGGGATTTTGGTTAGGCTCGTTTTCGATACTTATCGGTGCTTATACTTCTATCGGATTGATGTTGGCTTTGGGAGTTATATCCACTGATCCGAAATATATAATTCCGCTTGGGGGAATGCTTGTCGGTAATGCGATGAACGGATGTTCTCTTTCTATGGAAAGGCTTTATCGTGAGTTGAAAAACAATCGAGAGAAAATCGAATTGGCTTTGAGCCTGGGTGCGACATCTGATAAGGCATCGGATTTTTCGGTTAAAGAGTCGGTTAAAGCGGGGATGATGCCTATGTTGAATTTTATGAAAATAGTTGGGTTAGTGCAACTGCCCGGAGCTATGACCGGTATGATATTGGCTGGCGCCTCCCCGATTGAGGCAGTCAAACTTCAGCTTATTGTTGTTTATATGCTTCTTTCCGGGACATCGATTAGTACAACTGTGGCAATATTACTCTCACGGCGGAAAATGTTCAATAAATATCACCAGTTGGTATTGGATTGATTTTCTTCGCTGATTATTAAGGAATCTGGCAGATAATTATTACCATTTAATTTTATCGTTGATGATTATTATAAGAGCTGTATTATAGTATAAATGTTGTATTCCGCCGGGGTTTTCCGCCGATTTAATGGTCGGTGGTTTATTCTTTGATTCGGAACGAATTTTGTTGACATTTTTCGCCTGAGTGTTAAATTATTAATGAAAGAAAGGCTTGAGTGAATAACAACTCACAGATTGGATATGCGCTTTATGATCAGCGAATATACAATTTATCGTAGGGGATTCGGCTTTTATTATGGATGGGAGTATATAACCGATAATACTCCAAAAGACTATTACAACTCACGATGGGGGGGATAAAATGAAATTAGAACAAAGGCCTACACTTAAGCAAACGCAAATAATAGCCCCGCAACAAATACAATCCTTAAAAATGTTGGCGATGCCTATCCTTAAGTTGGAACAGATGGTTAGACAGGAGCTATCCGTAAATCCGATGCTGGAGGAAGTTGTATCTTCCGATGAGCCGGAATTGACTTCGGATGAGGAAGTTACTCAGGAAGTCGGCTCCGACGAGGATACCGAATTCGAAAAAATAGATTGGGAAACTTATTTGGGCGAATATCATGAATATAATCAGCCCTATTGGACAGGCTCCAACGACAATAATGATGAAAAAGATCATCCTTTTGGGAAATCCGAGAAGAATTTATATGAATACCTGAATGAGCAGCTTGGTTATACAAACCTTTCCGATGAGGAAAAATCGATAGGTGAATATATAATTGGTAATCTTGATGATGCCGGTTTTCTTGCCTGCGATGTTTCGGAGATGGCGGAAGCGCTTTCAGTTGACGAATTTCAAGTATGGAAGGTTCTTTGCACAATCCAAAAGTTCGACCCTCCCGGAATTGCCGCCAGAAGCTTAAAGGAATCCCTTCTTATCCAGTTGAATAATAAGGAGATGGTTGGGACACTTCCATACCTTATTGTATCTCAATATTTTGAGAAACTCGACAAACTCAGCCATAATCAGCTCGCGAAATTTCTCAGAGTCCCACAGGAAAGGATTGAGAAGGCTTTCGTGGAAATAAAGAAGCTTAATCCAAGACCTGCCACGAGTCGTTTCGGAAAACCGGCGGCCTCAATAGTCCCCGATTTAATTGTGGATCGGATCGAGGATGATTTTGTCGTTTACAGCAATGATAAGAATTTGCCGCACTTGAGGGTAAGCAATACCTATAGGAAGATTTTGGGAAAGAAGGGGAAGCGGGTGGATACGACTCAAAAATATATCAAAGAAAAGCTTGATCAGGCTAAATGGTTGCTTTCCGCCATTAATCATAGAAGAGCGACAATGTTAAGGGTGATGGAAGCGATAGTGCATCATCAAAAGGATTTCTTCGAACACGGAGACTCTCATATTAAGCCATTGAAAATGCAGGATATAGCTGATGAGTTGGGTATGGATGTATCTACCGTTTTCAGAGTCGCCAGTGGGAAATATGTTCAAACCCCGATGGGAGTTTATGAAATTAAATATTTCTTTAATTCCGGAGTGCAAACGGATGATGGCGAGGAACTGTCTCGCCGAAATGTAAAACTTCGCATAAAGGAAATTATAAGCGCAGAAGATTCAACAAAACCGCTGCCGGACCAAAAGATTAAGGAAATTTTAGCGAAGGAGGGAATCAATATCGCCCGCCGAACGGTCAGTAAATATCGTGAGGAATTAAGGATTAAGCCTGCAAGGTTCCGTAAACGGGTGCCCAATGCCAAAAATATCGAAGGATAGTTTCCTAATATTTTAACGAATTCCACTTTATTCAGAAACAAATATTGTTAAGAAGGCGTAAAATTGGTATGGGTAATTAAATTCGTATTCCCATTTTTATTAGAGAAATTGTTTGACAATAATTAAGTAAGGGTTTAGTTTTCTAAACTATTAATTCCGAGATTTCCGATAATGGAGATTGGATTGGGACTTTTCGCTTAATTGAACTAATAATATTTGTATAAGATATTTATAAACATTTTTTAATTGAACACCTCAAAACAAAAGGTGGTATTATGCAACTAAAAATAACCGCACGGCATTTTGATATCTCCGATGACTTGAAAGATTACGCTGATAAAGAAGCAACTAAATTGGAGAAGTATTTTAACAATATTATTGATGGGAATTTGGTTTTAACCCTCGATAAATCAAGGATGAATGCGGAATTATCGCTTAAAGTTCAAGGGATGGTACTGAACACGAATTCAAGCGATTTTGATGTTTATGATGCGGTTGAAAAGGCTATTTCCAAAATGGAGACCAGATTGAGAAAATATAAATCCAAGCTTACCGATAAAAAGCCCCGAAATGGGCAAACTATAAAGACAACGGAGAACTGGGAAAACAACGAACCGATTGAATAGGTCTTAATGGAATCGACCGTTGACTCGATAACAGTAGAAAAATTAATTTCCGACCGACAAGACTTTTTTGAATTAACCGTATTTTCACCCGGCATTGGACTGAATAATGAGATCGTTAATAATCAAGTCCATAGGCCGGGTCTTGCTTTGGCGGGTTTTATCGAGAGGTTCGCTCATAATCGGACACAGATAATCGGTGAAACGGAACTAACTTATCTCAACAGCCTCGAAGCGGATGTACGGAAGAAAAGGCTCGTGGAATTTCTTTCTTTGGAAATACCGGTAATATTTATTACCAAAGGAAATATGCCCCCTGGGGAGCTACTTGAAGTCGCTAAGAAAACGCGGACCCCCATTATCGGAACGAGGTTGAATACTTCCGAATTTTCATATCGTTATACCGCTTATTTGGACAATTTGTTTTCCCCGAGGACGGCTATACACGGCACCTTGGTTGATGTTTATGGGGTGGGTGTTTTATATACCGGGAAGTCCGGAGTTGGGAAGTCTGAATGCGCTTTGGATTTAGTTGAACGAGGCCATCGTTTGGTGGCTGATGATGTAGTGGTAATCACACGTAAGGCCCCCGAGGTTATTATGGGGTCCAGCACGGAGATGTTGGGTCATCATATGGAGGTTCGGGGAATAGGTATTATTGATATCGAGAAACTTTTCGGGATTCGAGCCATAAGGATGCAAAAGCGAGTGGAGGTTATGGTCAAACTTGAAATGTGGGAAAGCGAGATTAAATACGAAAGGTTAGGAATAGATGATAGGGAAACGACATTATTGGGTGTTGAAATTCCCTTGATTACGATTCCTGTCTCGCCCGGTAAAAATATCACGGTAATCTCCGAAGTGATAGCAATGAATCATATGTTAAAAGTATATGGCCAAAATCCGGCCCAGGAATTCGCGCGCAGGCTCGATGATGTTTTGAAACGGAAAAATAAAACTACGGAGTATTTGGAATCTGACTTCGAATAACAAGACAACTCCCGGAATTATATTCGCCCATGGCGATATTGGTGAATCGATGAAAAGGGCGATAGAAGGAATGATAGGCAAATTTGATGACTTCGTCGCCATAAGCAATGCCGATATGGGAACGGAGGAAATCGAGGCGAGCTTATTGGAGGTCGTTACTGCCTATGATAGCTTTGAAAGTATCTTCGTTTTTGTTGACCTTTTCGGTTCGAGTTGTTGGAAAGCGGCTAAATTTATAGAACTGAGAAGGAGTAATATACGGGTTATTACAGGCGTAAATATTCCTATGTTGCTCTCGTTCCTTACCAAAAGGGGACGATTTGCTCCCGATGATTTGGAATACGAAGTTCGTAAAGCCGGCATTAGAGGAATAGAAGGCGGTTGAGTATTGAAGACGGTTTTTTATAGGGTTGATGAAAAATTTATTCACGCCCAGTTAGTTTATGGTTGGCTTCCTTTTTTGGAGGCGAAGAGGTTAATTGGTGTTTCAAGAAATATCGCTCATAACCCTAATTATATTCAGTTAAATCTTCAAGCGCTGCCTCCGGGAATAATCGGCAGTATCCTAACTCCGGAGGAGGCTGCAAAATCCGAATTTTGCAATTATGAGGTTGATAGAGTTGTAGTCCTGTTTTATTCTCTTTCGGATGTCTTGGAATATTGTAAAGCCGGGTGTAAGATTCATAATCTGAACTTGGGAGGGATTTATTCGGTCCCGGGCAGGAAAAAATATCTTCCATATATCTATTTGAGCGATAAAGAAATTGAGATGCTGAAGGAATTGAGATCCTACTGTGCGAATATATATTGTCAGGATACCCCGCACTCCGAACAATTGACATTGGACGATCTGTTGAAAATAGGCAGTCGTAAGTATTGAGGGTAAAAATAATGAGTGGGAAAAATTTAGAATTACGGGTCGGACTTGTCATTTTCCTGGCTTTGATTATCCTCGGTTATGGGGTCATCTGGTTGAAGGATTACAAATTCAATGTGAAACGATTTCATTATGCTGCTATTTTTCCCGAGGTGGGTTCTTTGGGTATTGGAGATCCTGTCGCCGTTTTGGGAGTTACAAAGGGGGAGGTTGAGAAAATTGATTTAAAAGGGGGTGAGGTTTATGTGACCTTTAATCTAACCAAGGATGTAATCCTAAAAAAAGATGCGGAATTTACGGTTATGAATATAGGGTTAATGGGGGAGAGGTTTATTAGAATAAAACCGGGTATATCCGATACCCTTTTGGACTTAACCGTTCCAAAGAGGGGTTTTTACGACACCGGCATCCCGGAGGTTATGGGGATGATGGGAAGGGGAATAGATGAGATTCGAGAGCTTATCAGGATATTGAAAGGAACCATCGGAACCGAGCAAGCAACCACCGATATGAAAGAAATAATCAGCAATACCGTGGAATTGACACGGCGGACAAAATCGCTTATGGATTCCATCAAGGCGGGGTTGATGTTATCGACAAAGAACCTCGCTTATTCATCGGCGAAAATACGGGAGATAGTCGATAGCAATCAAGCAGGGCTACAAAGGACGATAACCAATATGGATTCTGCCTCCTATAGGTTCCTTTACCTGACGGATGAGTTAACTGAGATATCCGGCAATCTGAAAACAATCAGTAATCGTTTGCTGTCTGATGATAATACTTTGGGAAAAATGCTGAAGGATAGGGAATTATATGACCGCCTTAATACAACTACTGTCAATCTCGATTCCTTAATCTTGGATATCAAACGCAATCCCAAGAAATATATACACTTGGAGATATTTTAAATAGGCATCACCAACTTCATTTTCACCATTCATAGCCATCAACCTGTCGGGAATTTCGATTTTGTTTTTGAGGATTCCTATAAGTGGTGTTATAGCCGTTTCTTGGAAACATTATATGAATATCCAAATTTCAAATGCTGTCTTCATTACAGCGGGATATTGTTGGAATGGATAGAGAGGCATCACCCCAAATACATTGAGATGCTCAAGGATATGGTCAATCGGGGGCAATTGGAAATGCTTTCCGGCGGATATTATGAGCCTATTTTGGCCATCATTCCAAATGAGGACAAGAAAACACAGATAAACAAGCTTAATTCCTTTTTGGAAAAAATGACGGGGGTAAAACCGAGGGGTATGTGGTTGGCGGAACGAGTTTGGGAACCCCATCTACCTGCCGTTTTAAGTGATGCGGGAATTGATTATCTTGTCGTTGATGATACGCATTTCAAATATGCGGGATTAAGTGAATCGCAGTTGGATGGGTATTACATCAGTGAGGAATTAGGGAAAATCGTAAAAATTTTCCCGGCAAGTAAATTCCTCCGCTATTCGATACCTTTTAAGGGTATTGTGGAGACTGTCGATTATCTTCGGGGTTTTTCCCGACAGTCTTCGGAGTCGGTTGTTGTTTATGCGGATGATGCCGAGAAATTCGGGATTTGGCCCGGAACGGGCGAGTTATGTTATGAAAAGAAATGGTTGAGTAATTTTTTCGAAGCTATCCTAAAAAGCGCCGATTATATCCGAACCGTTCATTTTAAGGATGTTATCAGCACTATTCCATCGAAAGGAAGAATATACCTTCCGACGGCGTCTTATGAAGAGATGATGGAATGGGCTTTACCGGCGAAATCGTCCGTATCTTTGAAGGACTTTGGAGAAAAGCTCAAAAAGGAAGGGTTATATAAGGAGTATGGGATATTTATTCGCGGTGGGTTTTGGAGAAACTTCCTTTCCAAATATTCCGAGTCCAACAATATCCATAAGAAAATGCTTTGGGTGGATGAAAAATTGAAACGAGCCTGCTCACAAATTTCAGCAGGGGATATCGAGCGGGAATCCATATTGGAGAAGGCGGGGGACGAAATACTTAAAAGCCAATGTAATGATACTTATTGGCACGGCGTATTCGGCGGATTATATCTGAATAATCTGCGGACAGCCGTTTATAAGCACTTGATAGCTGCGGATAAATTGTTGGATAAAGTTTTACATAGCGAAAAGAATTGGATAAAAGCAAATTCCTTCGATTTTGACAAAGATGGGTATGAGGAATTCTTGGTGGAATCTTCGTTAATGAATGTTTACTTTGCGCCCGCTTCGGGGGGGATGATTTACGAATTGGATTATAAGCCGACGGAGTATAATTTCCTGAATACCTTAATGCGCAGGGAAGAACCATACCATCGCCAAATACTCGAGAAATTAACGATGAAACCCGCCGGAGATAATACCGCCAGTATCCACGATATGGTAGTGTCCAAGGAAGATGGGTTGGAGAAGTTCCTTAATTATGATTGGTATAGACGCGGATTTTTGATCGATCACTTTCTAAGGACGGATGCCGAATTTAAAGATTTCGCCGCTTGCCGATATTCGGAGCAAGGTGATTTTGTTGATGGAAAATATGACCTAAAAATGAGCTCTGCGGATGAGGCCTTGAAGGTAATTTTAGAACGGGATGGCCATATCTGGGTTGATGGTGATTGGTGCGGAATTAAGGTTAAAAAGGAAATATCCATCCCCAATAACTCTGCGTCGATGTCAATTCATTACAGGATAACCAATAATTATAAGGGGGCGGTTCCTGTATGGTTTGCGGTGGAATTTAATTTGTCCATGTTGGATGGTAAATCGGATGATCGCTATTATTTTATTAAGGGGCGGGAAATATCCCCGCGAAATCTGGCGCAGGAACATCAGCTCAAAGGGGTTCGGGAGTTTGGAATTGAGGATACTTACTTAGATACTCGTTGCTCATTCAAACTTAGGCAACAGAGCGATCTTTGGCTTTTCCCGATACAGACCGTGTCATTATCGGAAGCCGGTTTTGAGAAAGTTTATCAATCCTCAGTTTTATTGCCTCATTGGAAATTCAACCTAAAATCGGGCGAATCTAAGGAATTGGACCTTGAGTTTACGATTTCTCCCCTTTGAAAAAGGTATTTGGATTGCCGATGAATTTTGCTTATAAAATGATTCTCACTTTACATACCGCCGAGGAAAATTTGGTTTATATTATACTTCAGTAATCGATTTATTGTCTACCGGCAATTTTATTGTAACGGTTGCGCCGGTGGGAGAATTGTTGGTGATTGTAATTTCGCCCTTGTGTTCGTCGGAAATGGCTTTCGCAATTGACAAACCCAACCCGGAACCTTTTTTACGGGTGGAAAAAAACGGCTCGAAGACCCTATTGATAATTTCTTTATCGAATCCGTCCCCACTGTCGGAAATCTCAACGGTAAGGTGATTTGAATTCTTTCGATAATTACATTTTATTTCGACTTGACCGCCACCCTCAGCGGCTTGAAGCGCATTGATAAGGATATTGAGGAACATCCGCTCCAGCCTTTTCTCATTTCCTCGAGTAAAGCCGTTTACCTCTTTGTTCTGAAAAACAAGCCTTACTCCCAACCTATCGGCTTGCTGTTTTGCTTGGCGGACTACGGTATCCAATACGGAAGGAACATTTATATGGTCCGTATAAGTTACTTTCGGGGTGGCGAAATCGAGATAATCCATTACGACTCCGCTTAATCGGTCGATCTCTCTGGAAATTATTTCGATCGAATGGTGGTTATCGTTTTCAAGTTGTTGGGATTTTAAGTCGTTAATCGCATTTCTGAGTGAGCTAAGCGGTTGACGGACATCATCGGCAACGGACTTTGCAAATCGCTCCAAAGCTTCGGTTCTTTCCCTATCGTTTGCCGTTGGAGAAGGTTGCTCTTCATCATAAATTTGTTTTATGCTTTTTTCGGCTACCCAGCCGGCGATAATTCCCATCGATAGATAACTTATTATTTCAGCTATGGTCTCGGATAAAACATCGGGACCCTGATAAAAGGTTATTCCGCTCAATATGGAAAACAACGAAAAACCCAAAGCGGCGATAATACCGCCCTTAAACCCAAGGGTAAAGGCGCTTAACGCAATTGGGATAAAGCATAATTGCTGATTTATCAAGGATATAAAAGGGATGCTTCCCAGTATGGGATAAAGTATCGGATTATAGAACTTGATAAGCAGGGCTATCAGGGCGGTAATTATTATAAGTAGAATATTGCTGTCTAATCTATCCTCGTCATAGGATTTGTTTATCATACTTTTATTGCTGTTTCCCGTGCAATTCTAAATTGGTTCTCATTTGTCTATCAAAAGTGAAAAATTGAAAGCAGGTGCGGAATGGGTTAATGCTCCTACAGAAATATAGTCCACTCCCGTGGCGGCATACTTGGAGATATTGCTCAAATCCATTCCTCCGGAAGCTTCCAATTTAATTTTATTATTCTTTTTCTTTTTAACCAAAAGGATTGCTTTTTTCACTAATTGGGGAGTAAAATTATCTAACATTATTCTATCCACATCATAGTTCAAAGCGATTTTCAACTCGTTTAAATTTGTAACCTCTACCTCAATTTGGGGTACCTTGAATTTCCTGCGGGAGGTAATTCTTTTGCGATGTATGATAACCAATTCAATTGCATTTTCCAATCCGCCGGCGGCGGCGATATGGTTTTCCTTTATAAGATACATATCGGAGAGATCGAAACGGTGATTTTCCCCTCCTCCCATTTGCACCGCATATTTTTCAATTTCTCTTAATCCGGGCAGGGTTTTACGGGTATCGAGCAGTTTCGTCCGGGTCCCTTTAAGCCTCTTGACGAATTCAGCAGTTAGGGTGGATATTCCGGAAAGGTGGCTCAAAAAATTTAGCGCCGTCCTTTCCGCCTTTAATATCGCCTCGATATCACCATTAACAATCAGAACGGTCTCGTTGTTTTTGATTCTACTCCCATCCTTAACTTTTTTCAGGACAGATATTTCTTTATTTATCGATTTGAAAGATTCAATTGCTATCGGGATACCGCTTATCACCCCCGTTTGCTTTGCTATAATTCTTGCGGTTCCCCGTTTGCCAAAATGTCCTATCGCCTTTGTTGTAATATCATTATACGCTTTATCTTCGATGAGTGCTGATTTTATTATTTTGCGGATTTTACGGCTGTCCGGTTTCATATAATAACTTGACGGAATTTGATCGGTTATATTTTCTACTTCGCTCAAGTATTTAATTAACCAATTATAATACGACCGCCGTCGATAATCAACATTATTAGAAATGGAATATAAATCGATTTTTAAATCACGATAAAATAGGCATCTTCGAGTTTTCCAAGAAGATGTCTATCAAATCTGAAATTTCAAAATCCGCTATTTTAGAAATACAGCCTTGCGTACATTTATACCTTCGGATGATTTAAGCCTAATAAGGTAAACTCCCGAGGACAAATTGCTCGGGGACCAGCGGATTGAATAACTGCCCGGTTGATATTTGGATTTCGCTATATCCTCGACTTTTCTTCCGGAAATATCAAAGGCGGTGATTTCGACCTCCGATTGATGGGGAACATTGAATTTTATTTCCGTAGAGCTGTTGAAGGGGTTGGGATAATTCGATATCAATAAGGGTTGGGTCGGTATCGGGACTACATTGTCGTCAACTCCGATTGTGTAAGTGGAATCAACCCTCGCTCCATAAGTATCCTCATCGCCCAAACGAAAATCGGTCCAGACGCAGTTGGCGACACCGTTGTGGACTGCCACGCCGCTATATTCGCCGATAAGTCCACCCTTATATCCGCCTTGGGTCGGATCGCTCGATACCGTCGTAACTCTCCTATTGTCGGACCAAGTTTCTCCGCCATCAAAGGATTGGGTTATATAAACATCATAAAGCAGATTGTCGGGGTCATTACGACGGTCATAGAACATAACGGTAATGGTTCCATTTTCATCGACATAAGTCCAAGGGTGAAATTGATCCGCACCATTACCTAAATCGTCATCGTTGATTCTTTCCGGCTCGCTCCATGTCTCTCCCTGATCGGTGGATTTACGAAAATAAATATCGAAATCGTGACCCGCCCAATCCATATAAGCTACATAAAGATTACCGTTATACTGACTCCCGGTGATATCCGCATCCATTGCCGGATATGAAAATACGGTTATACCCCCATTGATTTCGGTTTGTGCCGTGGAAACGGAGGTCAATTCGATATCATCGTTCCAGGTTTGCCCTCCGTCAAAGGAACGGTCAAGCATAATTGTATTGAAATAGTAGCTGACCCAAGCAACATATACAACGCCCCCGGACCCAACTACCGGTACCGACCACTGAAGATATGGGGCATCGGATATCCTTATGGGATCTTCCCATGTTTGATTTCCATCGGTTGAGCGGATTACATAGCAATCAGTAAGGAAATCCGGCTCATAAATAAATCTTGTCCAGCTGATATATAAGTTGCCTTGATAGGGAGAATCGGGAGCACGATCGCAGGCAATTAACTCCTTATCCTCGAATATCGTGGAATCCATCGTCATCAAGGCAATGGTCGGTTCATCCCAAGTTATTCCTCCGGTTGTAGAGGGGAACACCTCCATCCCGCTTTCATCCTCGTCCCAATTGAACGAAAGGCTGAGGGCATAGATCGTACCCCCCGCATTGAAAGTCAGTCCGGGATCAGACATTCTCGGTTGATTGTCGTTTGGAAGCAGGTCATCCAACCATGTTTTTCCTCCATCAAGGGAAAATCCCACCCCTATGCGTCGGTATCCAAGACGGAAATCCCGCCAGACCGCAACGACATTATCGGGGTTGGTCGGATTGATACAAACCTGCTGTTCGTTTTGTATTTCGCCGGACTCATCGGAGTTGATGCGAACATTGAGTGTATCATCAAGGGGACCCGTCGGTTTGTAGTATGGTTCAAAACCGCCCGGCATTAAATGAATACTTGGTTCCGGCATCATCCGTTTGAATTCCCTTGCCTTGGCGTTTGAGGGGAACAAATTGATAATTAACAGAAATGAAAACAAAGTTATTAGGGAACTGCGCATATCTCCTCCACGAATTGGAATTATGGGGACTGTTAGTTGTTGCTTGGACTACCATTAAGTAATATAATACATCTTAACCGATAAGCGAAAGTTTTTTTGACAAATTCTGTTATCTCGATTCCATTTTGTTATTATTCCCGAAATTTTCTCTAAACAAAGGGAAAAAGATAACTATAACTAAGGACGAAATATAACCTTATTTGTTGCGAGAATAAGATATTTTATATGATTAACCGATTTAATCGAAAGTGGATACTATACATCGGCATTCTGACAATTTTTGTTTTCGGGATTTTCATAGATTGTGCTTTCAAACGAAATGAGAACAATATCGGAACCTCCCGAAATTCATCATCATTGGAGGAGTTGGACCTTAAGATATTAAGTAAAACAATGGGATACGCCTTAGGTTCTCCTTTCGATATGAAAATGCGCCTTACCAATAAAGGCGGTAAAACTATCGAGCTGCACTTCCCAAATGGCTATGCTTATGACTTTTTTATTTATCAAAAGAACGAATTAATATATCGCTTTTCGGAGGATGAGAATTATCCTACTGGATTGAAGAAGATTGAATTAGCTCCCGAAGATTCAATTGTATTGGGCGGAATATGGCTTTGCAAAGATAGAAATGGGGATTGGGTTCGTGGCGGACGGTATCAGTTAATAGGTGTTATTAACACCGATCCCCCGATTATTTCGGATATTCTTCCCTTTGGATTAACTGATTAACCCGCCTTTGTTTTTCGTTTTTCCCCATAAGAGTATTCAAAAGCCTTTATGATGCCCTCGGCGGAATTTTTCCATTGATAATTTGTATGGACTCTTTCGGCAGCAGCTTTCCCCAACCGCGAGCGCAATTCCGGGTTATTGATGAGCTTTTCAATTTTGTCCTTCATAATATCGTAATCCCCGGGAGGAAATAATAGCCCATCCTTATTATCCCTGATGACTTCCGATATTTGCCCGATATCCGCCCCTACTATGGTGCAGCCGACCCCCATCGACTCGAAAAGTTTCAAGGGGGAAAAATAGAAAAATTCGATTTGCGGGTAAGGCAGGATGAAGATATTTATCGCTTTTAGATAAGTGGGCATTAAATCAAAAGGCACTTTACCAGTGCATATAATTTTATCTTTAAATTCAATCAAACACTTGTCAACAGCGGCGGGGAGATTATCCCAATCAAGCTTCAAACCAACTAAGAGTAGGCGTATATTTTCATATTTCTCCGCCAATGAAGGAAAGATATTCAACAATCCGGGGAGTCCGTGCCATGGTGCAAGGTTGCCCATAAATCCTATTGTTATTTTATCTTTGGTATGATATTTTTCCCTGATTTCTGAAGCATCCATATCATATTTGAACCTCTTGGGATCTATTCCGTTAGGACAGACGAAGATCCGATTGATATCGCCGCCGAATGCGCCATAATATCTTTTCATTTCTTCGGAGACTACACAGATTGCCTTTGAATGCCTTATAAAAAAGCGCTCGAATTTCAGATATACCTTTGGGAAATCGTGGTATTCGTTTTGGAATAGCTCCAACAAGGGACCATCGGTGTCGTAAACAAGTTTTTTCCTCAAAATGAAAGAACTCAAGTAATAGGACCATAAGGGCATAGGTCTGATAACAATTATATCGGGTTTATACTTCAAGAACAACTTAAATTCCAAAGGTAGATAGCTGAGGTTTCCGAGAAACCGTTTTATTTCTCCCTTTAGGAGGATAAACGGGCGAGGGATTATTTTCATCATTTTATTCGATCTTACCTTGGGAACACTATGCGCGATAGGTTTATTTTCCGGGGCAGTCTTCAGCTGCGCTCGTATTTTACGATGCATATTTACAACGATAACCTCATTTCCCAATGATCGCAGACCATCGGCAAGCCCATAAGTCCGCGTGAATTGGATGGTGCTTGGGGAATAATTCAGGTATAATATCTTCATTAATTTATCCGCTTTTGTTTCTTTTCCGATTAATGGAATAATTCTTTTGCCATTGGATATATTTTACATCCCACTTTTTGTCAGGATATAAATCTTGCCCATCGAAGTCAAGGGTTGTTATTTGGTTCAAGCATATTATCGTCAAGCTCCGTCATTATTTGAAACCGAAAAAGGGTTCTCATCTTAGTTGGAGCAAAAATGAAAAGTTTTTGACAATGAAGCAAATATTGTTGCTAATCACCGCCGCCGTTGCGGTTAGTCCCGCATCGATATTCATTCTGTTGGCTGATGCTCCACCGCTTTCGGTGGCGTTTTATCGGATGTTTTTTGCTTCGATTATTTTGGCTCCGATATTTTTCTGGAGATACCTTTCGGGGCGATTTGAATCGATATCCAGGAAGAAACTCCTTCAATCGATTGCTTCCGGTCTATTTCTATCAGCTCACTTCGCCACTTGGATTACCTCACTGTTTTATACTCCTGTAGCTAATTCGGTTATCCTAGTTACAACCCAACCGGTATTTGTTGCGCTTTTGGGTTGGTTGTTCCTAAAGGAGAGGCTGAGGTGGTCGGGTGTTATCGGTATTTTAATTGCCGTATTGGGCGCTATAGTAATAGCCGGCGGTGATTTCAATTTGAGTCCGGAATACCTTATTGGCGATGTTTTGGCGCTTATCGGAGTGGTTATGGCAGCTTCATACATCACCATCGGCCGAGAAGTGCGCAAAGAGGTCCATCTTTTGAGCTATACATTCTTATGCTACACCTTTTCGGCGATAGGTCTTTTTTTTATTGTGATATTATTCAAACAACCCCTGTATGGATTTCAGCCGAAAAGTTATTTGTATTTTGTTTTGTTGGGATTGATACCGAGCGTATTGGGTCATTCGTTATATAATTGGGCTTTAAAATATCTAAAAGCTTATATTGTGGGTGTATGTATATTGGGAGAGCCGATAGGAGCCACTTTGCTTGCTTGGGCGGTATTGAAACAGGAACCTACCATATATTTTTATTTCGGCGCAATACTGATAGGTGTTGGCTTGATTGTTTTATTTTCAAGCGAGAGAGAATGATATTTCATATTTCAGGGTTTGCATTATTTGGACAAATTTATTTACTTAAATATTATGGCTGTTGATCTATCGATTGAAATCGCCGGAAAACAATTTAATAATCCGATATGGACGGCATCTGGAACCTGCGGATACGGTGAGGAGTTGTCCGAATATTTTCCACTTAAACAGCTCGGAGCGATAATAACCAAGAGCATCACACTCGATCCCCGTAAAGGTCATCCGCCTCCCAGAGTGTTTGAGACTTCCTGCGGGATGCTAAATGCTATCGGCCTTCAGAATGTCGGATTGGATGATTTCGTCTCTTCCAAAATTCCTTTCTTAAAGAATAAAGGGGCGAATATTATAGTCAATGTGGCTGGTAATTCCATAGAGGAATATAAGTCGATTTGTGAGAGGCTCTCGGATTATTTTGCGGATATTTCGCTGATCGAACTAAATATGTCCTGCCCGAATGTGGTCAATGGTATGGAATATTCCAAAGACCCCAAAGCGGCGGAGCTTTTGGTTAGGGAAGTTAAAAAGTCAACGGCGATACCGATAATCGCCAAGCTCTCGCCAAATGTTTCCGATATCGCGGAGATAGCTTCGGCAGTTGAACAAGGCGGGGCGGATGCTATTTCGATGATAAACACTTTAATCGGAATGGCTGTCGATGTCGAAACTTTCGTGCCCCGCTTATCCAATATAACCGGCGGACTCTCCGGTCCGGCTATTAAACCGGTGGCGGTTGCGATGGTTTATCGAACCTATAAAAGGGTGAACATTCCCATAGTAGGGATTGGGGGGATATCCGATTATCGTGATGTTATCGAATTTATGCTTTGTGGGGCAAGCGCTGTACAGGTAGGAACCGCTAATTTTATCAATCCATTAACCGCCGTAGAAATTATATCCGATATAGGGAATTGGTTGGGGGAAAGAGGTTATTCATCTCCGAAAGATATTATCGGAAAGGTGCGGGATAAATGAAGTTCATCGATAAATTGCGGGAAGCCGTTCGGCGGAACAACTCAAGGGTGTGTGTAGGATTGGATTCCGATTATGATAAATTGCCGAAGTCGGCAAAAACTCATCAGAATCCACAGGGTTATTTTAATAAGCGAATTATTGAGGCGACAAAAAAAACTGTATGCGCTTATAAAATCAATATCGCCTTCTATGAATGCCGTGGGGCGGAGGGTTGGAAGAGTTTGGAGATTACGGTAAACGCAATCCCCGAGGATATACCGATTATAATTGATGCCAAGCGGGCGGATATAGGGAATACCGCTAAAAAATACGCCCAAGCGTTTTACGAGTATTTGAATGCCGATGCGGTTACTGTTAATCCTTATTTGGGGATTGACGGGATAAAGCCGTTTTTGGAATATCCCGATAAGTGTGCCTTTGTGCTTTGCCATACATCTAATCGGTCTTCGATTGACTTTCAAAGATTGAGAGTGATGCTCGATGCGGATATAAAAAGTGATGATATACAAATTCCCTTGAAACGGAAGTTATCGGGGAAAAGATTTATCGGCAAGGGGAAAGGTGGGGAAGATGTAATTGCCCCCAATCGGCTCTTTGAAGTGGTAGCGAGGAGGGTTGCGGAATGGGATAGTATCGGGAGTTGCGGTTTGGTTGTTGGGGCGAATGCATCGGATGATTTCAAAAGTATCATTGAGATTGCTCCGGGATTACCTCTTTTGATCCCGGGCATAGGAGCGCAGGGGGGAGATATCAAAGAAACGGTGTCGGCACTTGAAGGGACGGATTTTCTGATAAATTCGTCGCGGGGGATAATTTTCGCGGACGGGTATGATGATTTTGCTGAAGGGGCTTATAGCCAAGCATCGGCGCTACGGGATATTATTAATGATATTTTAATGAAATAATTACTGATAATTTAAATTATCTTTTGTCTTTGGTGGAATTTTTTATAGTGACTGCCATAAGAGAGGGGAGCGTGATTGTTTATAAAAAATTACATTGGAAATTAAGGGTGCAATAAATTATAATTATGTTTATTAGTGAGAAAGCATAAATAGTGTTTTATGCGAGTTGAAATTTAGAGAATCGACCAAAATGGATAAATCGGCCAAAAGTAGTGATAACGGGACAAAAAAGATGAAAAGAGATATACCTGACGGCCTTTGGACCAAATGTAAAAATTGCGGCGAAATAGTTTATATCAAAGAATTGGAAAAAAATAATTGGGTATGCCTCAAATGCGATTATCATTTTAGAATCTCAAGTGCCGATTACATTAAGTTGATATTGGATGATGGCAAATTGGAAGAATACGATTCAAACTTGGTCTCCGAGGACCCCCTGCAGTTTAAGGATACAAAACGATATACGGAAAGGATAAAAGCCGCCCAAAAGAAAACCGGATTAAATGAGGCTGTGGTTGCCGGCATAGGCGAAATCAATTCCAAGCAGGTTAGTTTTGCGGTAATGGATTTTAATTTCGTCGGAGGTTCAATGGGTTCTGTGGTCGGCGAAAAAATAGCCAGAGCAATCGAGCGATCGCTCGATAAGCGTATTCCTTTGGTAATAGTCTCCGCATCGGGCGGTGCACGTATGCAGGAGGGGATTTTGTCATTGATGCAAATGGCAAAGACCTCAGCTTTGTTGGCATTGTTGTATGATGCCAAAATACCATATATTTCGGTATTAACCAATCCGACCACCGCCGGTGTTATGGCATCTTTTGCGTCCTTGGGGGACATAATTATCGCTGAACCAAAGGCTCTTTTGGGTTTTGCGGGGCAGAGGGTTATCAAACAGACTATAGGGCAGGATCTTCCTGAAGGATTTCAATCTTCGGAATTCTTCCTCGAACACGGTTTTATAGACTTTATCTGCCATCGACGGGACTTGAAAAATAAAATATCCCTCTTGTTGGATTATATGGAGGTTCAAAGTCAATCGGCGAGATGACTTATCAAGAAACCCTTGATTACCTTTTCTCGATAGAGAAATACGGGATAAAATTGGGGCTTGAGCGTATTCGCGATTATACGGATGCGTTGGGTAATCCACAGGATAAATACCCAACAATACATATAGCGGGAACCAACGGTAAGGGTTCTACCGCTGCAATGCTCCAATCGATATTATCATCCGCTGGCTATAAAGTCGGCCTTTTAACCTCGCCGCATTTGGTCGATTATTCCGAAAGAATGCGAATAAACTATAACAATTGCGATAGGGATTATATAATTGGTTTCGTGAATGAAAATATGCAAAGGATGAAAGAGATACCCGTCTCGTTTTTCGAGATTACGACCGCTTTGGCTTTCCAATATTTTGCGGTGGAAAATGTCGATTTTGGAGTAATCGAAGTGGGTATGGGGGGGAGACTTGACGCTACAAATATAATCGTTCCCGAAGTGTCAATAATTACCAATATCGATTATGACCACACTAAATCGCTTGGCAATACGCTTGAACGGATCGCCGTGGAGAAGGCAGGAATAACTAAACCGGAGGTCCCCTGTATTACCGGCGCACAGGATAAAAGGGTACAGGAAGCTATTGGAAGGATATGCAATGAAAATAGGGCGGAGTTTATTCCTTTGGATAAGGTAGCGAAATATAATATTCGGCGAATGAGTTTATCGGGAAGTTATGTCGATATAGAAAGTGGCGCTAAAAAATATGAGAATATTTTCATAAACCTGCCCGGCAGACATCAAATCGAGAACGCCCTTGGGGTTATAAAAACGGTGGAATTGTTGAGGGATAAGGGTCATAAAATTACTGATAATGCCCTTTATGAAGGATTCGAAAAAATTAAATGGAATGGGAGGATACAGGTGTTCTCCCGAAATCCTTTAGTATTGATGGATGTCGCCCATAATGTCGCCGGCGCCAAAACCCTTCGAAGGGCGATAATGGATATAATCCCCCGGAAAAAACTAACTGTTGTGTTCGGTGTTTTGGCGGAAAAGGATTTTGGTGCAATGCTGACGGAATATAGCTCTTTCATCTCAAAACTGATTATAACTAAGCCGATAAGTGAGCGCGCCGCTGACCCGGAAGAAGTTGCGTTTGCTGCGGAAAAGTTGGGGCTGAATTATGAAATAATCCCTTCCCCCGGAAATGCATATAGAAAAGCAATTTCGGACATAGAGGACGAGGGAGCCGTATTGGTTACCGGATCGCATTACACCGTCGGGGAAGCAATAATGACTTCGAACGGGAATGGAAGTTATAGATAATGCGCAGGCTTCATTTAGAATGAAACATATCCTTCTTTTAGGGCGTTAATTATATCGGTATGGCGAATTTTAAGCTTCAAAGTAATTATAAGCCGCGGGGCGACCAACCGAAAGCCATTAACGAATTAACCGAAGGTCTTCTCCGCGGCGATAAATATCAAACCCTATTGGGGGTTACCGGTTCGGGGAAAACCTTTACGATAGCGAATGTTATCGCCAACTACGGTAAACCGACATTGATAATCTCACATAATAAAACCCTCGCCGCTCAACTATATGGCGAATTTAAAAGCTTTTTTCCCGATAATGCGGTTGAGTTTTTTATCAGTTATTATGATTATTATCAACCCGAAGCTTATGTTCCCCGAACTGATACTTATATTGGTAAGGATACCTCCATAAACGAAGACATAGACAGATTGAGATTGAGAGCGACATCGTCCCTGATGGAAAGGGATGATGTTATCATTGTTGCCTCCGTTTCCTGCATTTATGGTTTAGGATCGCCTACCGAATGGAAAGATATGATGGTTTTTATACAGGTGGGTGAGGAGATAGACCGGGATGCCTTATTGAGGAAATTGGTGGATATACATTATGGGAGAAACGACATCGAATTCGGCAGGGGCACATTTCGGGTTAGGGGGGATGTAATCGAGATTCATCCCGCTTATCAGGGGACCGCTATACGCGTGGAATTTTTCGGCGATGTGGTTGAGAAAATATCTATTGTGGATATATTAAGGGGAGAGATACTTTCCGGGAGGGATAGGGTTGGAATATTTCCGGCAAAACATTTTGTAACGACGCGCTCTAAATTGGAACGGGCTATAAAAGATATCGAGCTGGAGTTGGAGGATAGGCTTGAGTATTTTCGAAGCCGAAACAATCTTCTGGAAGCCCAGCGGTTGGCATCGAGGACAAAATATGATATTGAAATGATGTTGGAAATAGGGTATTGCACCGGGATAGAAAACTACAGCCGCCATCTATCGGGCAGGAAAGCAGGGGAGAGGCCATATACTTTAATTGATTTTTTCCCGAATGATTTTTTGACGATAATCGATGAATCCCATCAAACCGTGCCGCAGATACGCGGTATGTATAACGGAGACCGTTCCCGTAAAAAAACTTTAGTCGATTATGGATTTCGCCTACCATCGGCGCTGGATAACCGTCCCCTTTACTTCGAGGAATTTGAGTCCCTTCAGCACAATATAATTTTCGTGTCCGCTACTCCCGGCGATTATGAATTGGAAAAATCGGGAGGGGTCGTAGTAGAACAAATAATCAGGCCTACAGGTTTGCTCGATCCGGTTATTACGATAAAACCCTCCTCAAATCAAGTTGATGATTTAGTTGAACGGATAAGGGAACATATAGCGACAAACGAACGGGTTTTGGTAACCACCTTAACGAAAAGAATGGCTGAGGATTTATCGGACTATTTGGCAAAATTGGGTATAAGGGTTCGCTATCTTCATTCCGAAATAGATGCGATTGACAGGGTAGGAATACTTCGCGATTTAAGGTTGGCGGAATTTGATGTTTTGGTGGGTGTAAACTTATTAAGGGAAGGATTGGATTTGCCGGAAGTCTCATTGGTAGCGATTTTGGATGCGGATAAGGAAGGTTTTCTCCGTTCCGAGAGGTCCTTGATTCAGACGGCTGGCAGAGCTGCAAGGAATCGCGCCGGTGAAGTTATACTTTATGCTGAGAAAATTACAGATTCGATTCGCAAAGCCGTCAAAGAAACCGCCCGACGCCGAAAAGTTCAGGAGGAATATAACAGGAAACATAACATAACTCCGAAAACAATTTATAAATCGAGGGAGGAGATATTAAGGAGTACAACCTTCGCGGATTCCAAAAGCGCAAAACCCCAAAAAGACTTTAACTTCAAACCTTATGAGACATACAGTCCGAGGGAGCGGATATTGATATTACAGGAAGAGATGGAAGCCGCCGCGAATAATTTGGAGTTTGAAAAGGCAGCGGTAATTAGAGATGAAGTCTTGAAGTTGAAAAAATCCATTAGGGAGAGATTGAAGTGAATAAAATTATTATTATCTTTTTCGGGTTGCTTCTATCCGTTGTGCTATCCTGCGAAAAAACACCCACTTACGAACCGGTTAACGATAGTGATGCTTTGATTAGTATCGTAACTGAGGATTATCCGACGCTTTTTAAAACTCAGTTGATCAATACCGATATCCCCGACACCTCTTATGTCCCAAATTTAAGCGACTATGAAGTTTTACATTATTGGAGGGATATTACCGGTAGCAATAGGGATTATGATATATATGCCGTTTACCCCGATAGCGGGGAGTTGATGTTTGCGGAGGCGACAGTGGTGGTTACTGATACAATTAAAATAAATTTCAATATTATTGCTCGGGATACAACCGCCGAACCGGACACAATGATTAGAATTACAAAACCTGCAATAGAATTGATGACCGTAAAAGGAAAGATGATACAGTATGGCGATCGCTATGATCCTCGAAACGGATGGATATTACAGGATGTATCATATACAAAGAATATCAATGCTTTTGAGGGTTTGGAATCTATCACTTTGTCCTCTATAGGGATAGACAGCATCGAATATAGTGCGGGCGATTTTACGGAGTTGCGGGGGTTAAAGGATATTCTCGAAGTCGGAAGCGGGGAAGAAATTACAATCATCACAAAATTGAAAACTAATAACGGCAAGGTCAGTTATCATATCGGTAAGGATGAATTTGTCATCGTATATCCCGAATATATCGGCGACAATAAATATCGAGCAACGATTATCCCCCCGCAAACGAGTGGCTATTTCCATATTACAATTGATGTTTTCAATGATTCCGCGATGATAGTTGATTCCACCTATTCATTTGCAAGATGGTCGGTTCCGATCCATATAGCAAATTAATTTTATAAATCATTATGAAAACAATATAAAAATGAGGATTTAGCAATTATTTTATTGCTAATGGGAATTATTTGCATATATTCAGGAACATCTGATTAACTTCATAGTTAATCCTATGAAAGCTGATGGGTTTATTTCTGTGGTTAAGGGATGTTAATTTTAGTCTTTTAAGGTACTAATGCCCTGAATAGTTCAATTCCCATAGCTTTGGTTTTCATTTTTTCTCCTCCTTAAGGCAGAGGGCTGGTGAAAACCAGCCCTCCAATATATTCGGTTCTGCTTACTTTTTATCGTATATTATTGGGATATTGAGATTCTGAGATTATCTATCCCAATCTGGAGCGCTTGGCTAAATAAGCGAATAGCGCCTTGTCGTAAGGTTCGTCGGTTGTCAGAGAGTTGAAATCGATTAATCCTTTACGAGCTTCGGATTTCAGCTTATTGGAGAAGGTCGAGAATTGTTTTTGATAATTTTCCTTTATTTCGTAGGGATTGGTAAGTATTGTTTGGCTTGATTCCATATCCTTAAACCGTGCTTCGGACGGAAAGTTGAAATCGGTCTCCCTTTTATCAAGTATCCTGAAAATTATTACTTCGTGTTTTTTATGGCGAAAGTGTTTTATGCCGGAGATAATTCTATCGTAATCATCCAAAAAATCAGATAAGATAATTATTAAACCTCGTCTTTTGATACGCTCAGCCAATTTATGAAATGCCAGACCGGAATCCGTTCTTTTAGATGGTTCTGAATTGCCCAACTCACTTAAAATAATGTTTAGATGGGGTCTCGCCATTCGCGCAGGTATAAAACTCCTGACATTTTCATCGAAGGTTAGTAAACCGACAGCATCCTGTTGTTTCAACATAAGATAGGTTAACGATGCCGCTAATTGGCGGGCATAATCGAATTTGGTAATTGCCCCGGAAGTATATCTCATAGAGGCGGAACAGTCCAAAATGATATAGCATTTGAGATTTGTCTCTTCCTCGAATTCCTTGACATAAAAGCGATCGGTTTTGCCGAAAACTTTCCAATCGATATTTTTTATCGGGTCTCCGGGCATATATTGTCTATGCTCCGCAAATTCAACCGAAAATCCATGGTACGGCGAACGATGCATCCCGATAATAAAACCCTCCACCACAAGGCGTGCTTTAAGCTCCAGACTTTTCAATCGGGAGACTACTTCGGGTTTGAGATATTTAAGGTAGTCGGTTTTTTCGTTCATAATCGTTGATGTTCAAGCTAAAGTTTATGTTATTGGCGCGATTTGAAATACCGTGCAATCTGTTCGATTTGCGTATCGTTGGGATATTTCCTTTGCCAGCGCGCAACCAATTTAGAGGCTTTTTCCATCTCTCCTGCCTTTTGATAAGCGATTAAAACACGGTCAAACGCCATCCTTTCATCGGGATCTATTTCCAAACATCTTTCATAAGCTCTTATGCTCTCTTGGATGTCGTTCAATTCGAGATATAATCCGCCCAAGAACAAAGGCCAAAGTATCTCCTCGGGGTACCGCTTCTCCATCATAGAAATGTTATCCGCAGACTCTTGAAGGAATTTAATCCCTTCCTCCGGTTTTCCCATCGCCTTATAAAGAGAATTCAACCTAATCGAAGTTCGGAAGTAAAATGGGAATTTCTTTTGGGCCGCTAGAAGATGATCGATAGCGTCCGTCGTATCCCCGTCAGCGAGTTGCTTTTCGGCAATCGAGATATACATCTCCGGATAACTTATGGACATAGCCAATTCAGTTCCGGAATTGTTGACATTCGGATTATCGAGATTTGTGAACTTAAATACATTTTCCAAAAGCGAATCGGTTGAAGCTATATCATATTCCGCATTATGTTCTTCCGGGGTTATTTCATAAGCCATACCTTTCCTATAAAGGTATTTGTGAGCCAAATCCTGAACATCCGATCCTGCGGTAGCCGCTAAAAAGATCGGCCTCTTAAAATTATTTGCGATTGTTATCATCCTTACCATTTCCGCCTTTACATTCATCAAATTAGGGGTAAGATATTTCTGTTTCCCGGTTATTGGATCGCGGAATGGTTTTTCAGGTGTCATAAGAAGATTTCCTTGAGCATCTTTATGGTAATGCCACCTGATCTGATCATCATTGAGGGGAATAGGTATCCCATATTGGTTTTTGTTTTGGATTAAATACCAATCGGTATTCATAAGTGAAAGATTCATAATATGAACATCCGTTCGCACCCCTTGAACCAATTGAAGATACCACAGGGGATAAGTGTCATTATCGCCATTTGTGAAAAGAATTGCATTTGGTTTGCAGGAATTGAGCAGATTGAAGGCATAATCTCTGGCAACATAATTCCCCGTGCGGTCATGACTATTCCAATGCGCCGGCGCGGTTTGAAACAGCGAAAGGATCAACATTATAACCGCAGGGATTATCCCCACGATTCCTCCCGACAATTTATTCCTCAAGAGCTTTTCGTAAATAAACGCTCCTAATGCCGAGGTCCCAAATCCGATGAACATAGCAAAATACATAAAGCCGGGAGTAAAGAAATAATCCCTGTCCCGAACCTCCAATCTTTCGCCGTGAAGCCCATCGGAGAAATTCATATACAGCACCAATCCGATGGTGCAAATCAATAGGAGCAATACGAGCAACCCTCCCGCTTTGGGGCTTTTTCTTAACGCCGTAACTATTCCAATTAAGCCGATTAGAAGTGGTAGCCAAACCATCCCCGCCGAAGAATACTGCTCCTTGAAAAAATACCAAAACCCCATCCTGTGGAAATTGCCAAACTGGTTTTCCCAACTTCCCTTTCGGTGAAACATCCCGGCTATCATCGATTCATCGCCGTATTGTTTGCGTTCCATATAGTAGGAAAACCTGCTTAAATTATCGGGATCGTTCATATCTATAAATGGGTTATCCAATGAACGGATGGGGATATAAAGATGTACGGAAAAGGCTAAAATCGATAATAGGGATGCCCCTAAAACCAATCCCCATACACTTCTGCTCCTTATAGTTTGATTGCCCGATTTAAGTAAAAGACTGATGATGATGGTTATTGATGTGGCTATTAAGAACCATACATAACTTATTGACATCGACAACAGAGCAATACCGAGCATCCATATCCGCCAGTCTCGTAAAAGCTTTTTGTCCGAATAGATGATAAATAAAAATACCGCCGGCATTACCAAAAATACGGTCATATGAATTGCGATGGATAGAAAAGCTATATAAACTATTATCAATAGATATCTGTTATTGTGGGGTTTATCTTTGTTTTCATACCATTTCAATGATAGAAAAACAATCAGTTGCATCAAAAACATCGCCGAGCCATAAACTTCAGCTTCATCTGCGGAAAACCAATATGTGGATGAATAAGTCATATAAAGCGCCCCGATAATTCCACCCGCGTAAATGAATAGGTTATATGGAAATTCGGAAAATCTGTTTTTGAACCATATCTTTAGTATTTTAATAATAATTATGCAACTGAATCCTACGGCTGCCGAGGAAGTTAAAACTGATATGAAATTTACCCTTTCGGCAAGATTCTGAAAAAAGAAATTGAAAAGGATGAATATCCTACCTATTAATATAAACAATGGCGTTCCGGGCGGGTGAGCTACGCCAAGAGTATTGGAACAGGCGATAAATTCGCCGCAGTCCCAAAACGGGACATCCGGAGCCATTGTTAACAGGTAGGTTATAAAGGCGTTAATTGAAACAGCTATCGTAACCGCAATCGTTATGTAATCGCGGTTTTTTCGATTAATACTTCCCATTTTATCCTCTTTGTCCTTTTCTTTCTTAATTTAAGCGGAAGCGTTCGCCAAGATATATCTTCCTCGCTTCCGGGTCGTTCGCTAAAAATTCCGCATCACCTGATTTGAGAATCTGCCCCTTGAATATAATATATGCCCTATCGGTAATGGAAAGGGTTTCTCTGACATTGTGATCGGTGATAAGCACTCCCAATCCCCTATCCTTAAGCTTGCCGATTATTCTCTGAATCTCTTCAACCGTGATAGGATCTATTCCCGAAAATGGTTCATCCAAAAGCATGAAATCCGGGTTGGTGACCAATGCCCTGGCTATTTCGACACGGCGTCGCTCCCCCCCCGATAAAGTGTAGGCTTTATTTTTCGCTAAATGGGAAACATCCAAATCCGACATCAACTCCTCGCATCGTTTTTTGCGGTCGGATGAATTCAACTTTTGCATTTCTAAAATCGCCATTATGTTCTGTTCGACAGTTAATTTACGAAACACCGATTGCTCCTGAGGAAGATACCCTATTCCGAGTCTGGCTCTTTTATACATTGGCAATTTAGTAATAGGATTATTATTAAGGATAACTTCTCCCGAGTTAGGCTTGATAAAACCGGTAATTATATAGAAAGTTGTTGTTTTCCCAGCGCCGTTGGGTCCCAATAAACCAACTACCTCGCCGCCATTAACACTAATATCTATTTTATTTACAACCACTCGTTTTCGATAAATCTTAACTAAATTCTTTGCTTCCAATTTCATACTATGCCGATTTAACCGTTTTTTCCTTTTTCCTCAATATCTTTTACTTTCCCTTTGACATCCTTTAGTATTTTTATCTTGCTCAGTCTTTGATCGGTCTGCAAACCATAACCGGTTATAACATCGCCGCCGCGGGTTATTTTCACAAAATCATCCGTCACTATCTTATCGATATTCGGATCCCATTTCAGGCTCTCTGTTTCTAATTTAGCGCTATCATCATTTACCACGACCACATTTCCCAAAACTTCCATTTTTTGATTCGCCTCATCTATCCAACCGGAATCGGCGGTTAGGAAGGAAGTATGTTTTCCTGATTTATCATAGAAATCGGCTTTGAGTTCTTTGCTAAAAGTTTCTTTTTTATCACTGTATTTAGCGATATAAGCAGAATGAACTACCGTATTCCGAACACCCTTTACTGTAAAAATGATAGTGGTATTATATAATTCGGATTGGGGGTATTCGGTTCGGGAATTGCCGGCGGGTTGCTTTTCCGTCTTGGAACAGAAAGTTAAAAGAAATGACGCCAATAAAATTATGATAATAAGTCGAGTAATATTCATTTAAATTATATATGCTTGATGCTAAAACAAATTTTAATTTATAATAAATTATCCCTTTATGCAATAAGCGAATACGATACTGAAATAATATTTACACCTTTATTTATATTTTATTAGAACTCCCTAGTTCCATATCGTTTCCTATATATCTGTTTTCATTTTATGTATTCTTCAATGTCCTTCGGTTTCGTTTTCCACCGTTTGTGCATCCAAACCCAATGCTCGGGGTTCTCCTTGATTGTATTCTCAAGTATTTCGGTAACTTTTGTAAGAACCCTTTTTACATCCTCATTCCTATCGCTCTCATAATCGAATGTCAATTCCGGGAAAATAATCATACTATATCTCATCGGCTTTTTACGAATAATAACTATCGGCACAACAGCAGCCTTTGCCATTCTTGCCAATAGGATGGGACCTATAGGCGTGTAAGCGGGCTTGCCGAAAAATTCCACGAACTCCCCCCTATATCGACTGCTGTCCTGATCGACTAGTACGCCGATTGCATATCCCTGTCTGAGTGTTCTCATAAATCGGCTAACAGGGGCTTCGCTATCTATACAGAGGACATTCATCCTTTCGCGGTTTTTTATCAGCATTCTGTTTAACCGAATATCATATAATTGTCTCCCGACAGCCGCCGTTTTATATCCCGCTTGTCCGAACCAGGCGGCAATAAGCTCGAAATTCGAGATATGACCGGTTACCGCAACGATTCCCCTCCCTCGATTATAAGCCTTATCGAAATTCTCCAAACCGACTACTTCCACCATTTTCATTATCTCCCCGCGATTGAATTTCTTAAATCGCAATACATCCACGGCGGAATAACCAATATTCTTGAGGGATTGTTTATAAATGGATTTGAGGTCAGGGCGGGATCGATTTTCAAAGGCGATTCTTAAATTGCTTAAGGCGGTCCTTCTGTCGGATGGGAATATGTAATAAGCCGATTTGGCGAGAGCGCCCGCAAAAAGGTATGCTTCCTTCAGCGGAAGGAGATTTATAAAACCTAAAAGGATACGCAGCAATATATAAATAATAAGGTTCTTGAATCCTTTTTTGGAGATTTTCATAGCGGCGGAGCTATACTATTTTTGCTTTGAGAAGATCGTGCAGATGAATCACCCCTTCGGGTTTCCCATAATCATCGACAATTACTAAGGAAGTTATGCTATATGATTCCATTATGTGAACCGCCTTATCCGCAATCGCATCTTTAGAGATAGTTTTGGGGTTTGGACTCATCACTTTGTCTATACTCGTGTTTTTGATATCTTTACCCTGTTTAATCGTCCGTCTCAAATCGCCATCGGTATAGACGCCGATTAGTTTGCCATCCGAATCGGTGACTACGGTAAAGCCAAGCCTTTTGGTAGTAATTTCCAATACCGCATTATATATGGGGGTATTGGCACTGACTTTCGGGATTTCATCTCCGGTGTGCATCAAATCCCTGACCTTTAAAAGTCTCCTCCCGATTTCACCCCCGGGATGCAGGAAAGCCAAATCCTCATCGCTGAAGTTATGTAATTTCAATAAAACCATTGCTAACGCATCACCCATTACCATTGCGGCGGTAGCGCTGGATGTCGGAATGAGTTCGTTGAGCCCCGCTTCCTTATCAACGGAGACATCCAGGACGACTTCGGATTTTTGCGCCAAGGGAGAATTTATATCCCCGGTTATCGAAATAATAGGGGTTCCCAAACGCTTAAACACTTTTAGTAAAGACAGCAGCTCATCGGTGCCGCCGGACTTGGAAAGGGCCAATACTACATCATCTTTTGTTACCAACCCCAAATCGCCATGAATCCCCTCTGCGGGGTGCAGGAAAAAGGAAGGTGTCCCTACGGAATTGAAAGTGGCGGCGATTTTTTTGCCGATTAAACCGGACTTGCCCATACCGGTAATAATAAGTCTTCCTTTACAATTTCTAATCAGTTCAATCGCATTTTCGAAGGATTCATTGATTTTATCGATTAAAGAGATGATAGCCTCAGCTTCTTTTCGGATAACATCTTTAGCGATATTACGCATTATTAGCCCCCCACAATTCTGTCGCTTTTATCCCTTTGGCCTTGAGAATTAAGTTGATGAGTTCCCTTGCGGCGCCGTTTCCCCCTTCCTTTTCCGTGATATAGTCGGCGATTGAGCGGATCTCTTCCGCCCCGTGGGGAACGGTGGCGCAAAAACCAGAGGTTTCCATTGCCTGCAGGTCGATAATATCATCGCCCATATAACATATTTCTTCGGGGGATAAATCGTATTTGGCCGTAAGTTCTTCTATGGCTTTTACTTTATTGAGATACCCCTGATAAACATCTCCCAATCCGAGTTCCTTTGCCCTCGAATCAGTAGCTGGAGAATACCTTCCGGAAATCAACGCTATTTTTATGCCGGCTAGTCGGGCCAAATAAAATCCCATTCCATCCGCTAAATTGAATCTTTTATATTCCCGCCCGTTTTCACCCATAAGGACAGTATTGTCGGTAAGGATACCATCGACATCAAATATAAGCAATTTCAGTTTCTTCAATCTCTTTTGAAAGTCCATTAAACCTCCGCCTTAAAGGTTTGAATAAAACAATAAATTAAATTTCAGTCAATATAAACTTAAAATTGCTTATTTTGTGTTTTTCTGCAGATTTCCCCCTTAAACAACTTTTTTATATAATAGTGTTTTTTTGTTTAACTTAATGTTGTATAATTTTCAATTGTTTTAGATAGAAACTATTCATCAAGTTTGAGGATTAAATGAGACGAAGAGTTGTAATAACGGGATTAGGAGTTATATCGCCATTGGGTTTAAGTGTCCTGACGATGTGGGATGCCTTATTGGAGGGACATTCAGCCGGAAGAAGGATAACCCGTTTTGATACCGAATCTCTGTGCTCAAAAATAGCCGCCGAAGTTCAGGGCTTCGATCCACTTAACTATATGGATAGACGACAGGCACGTAGAATTGATATGCATCATCAATTTGCCTTGGCGGCTGTTAAAGAGGCGGTGAGGGATAGCCTTTTAACCCCCGATTTATATGAGCCTGAGAGGGCCGGGACTATAATTGGAACGGCGCAAGGCGGGCAATTGACATTCACAAAACAATATGAAATTCTCCTTAAAAAGGGACAAAGGTATTTAAGTCCTCACCTTCTACAAATGATGTTCAGCGATATGTGTCCCAGCCTTGTGGCTATTGAGTATAATCTAAAAGGTCCTAATTATTCGACAGTTTCAACCTGTGCTTCGGGCGCCCATGCGATCGGAAATTCTTTTCGCAATATCCAATATGACGAAGCCGATATTATGATAACCGGCGGGGCGGATACCCCCATATCTATGCAGTCCATATCCGGATATTGTAAATATGGAGCCTTGACGACCCGTAACGATGAGCCGGAAAAAGCTTCTCGTCCGTTTGATAAGGATAGGGATGGTTTTTTACTTGGGGAGGGGGCGGCAATGATGGTTCTGGAGGAATTAGAACACGCTAAAAAAAGAGGGGCGGTAATATACGCGGAGGTTGTCGGCTATGGAATGTCCTCCGATGCTTTCCATATAACGGCACCGGATCCTGAAGGGTATGGATTGCACCTTGCTATGAAAGCGGCATTAAAAGATGCGGGGCTCAAACCCACCGATATTGATTACATCAATTCCCACGGAACCTCTACAATTTTAAATGACCCCATTGAGACAAAAGCGATAAAGAAAACATTCGGGGACTACGCTTATAAATTGACTATCAACTCATCGAAATCCTGTCTCGGACATTTATTGGGTGCCGCCGGGGCGATTGAATCATTGATAACGATATTATCCGTCAAGGAAAACAAGATACATCCGACCATTAATTTGGATAATCCGGACCCTGAGTGCGATTTGGATTATTCGGCAAAACATATAACCGAAAAAACGATAAATTACGCTCTGAGCAATTCCGCCGGATTTGGGGGACATAATGCTGTTTTGATTTTCAAAAAATTTGTCGAATAGGTCTGTTGGTCGGATTGAGATGTCCATCTTATGAAAAATGTAAAGGGAATAAATTCTTTCCGCTTGAAACATTAAAATAAACTGCCTTTTCAATAACGGGTTTGATATAAATTGTATCGCCCATTTTCGCGATGAAATCGGAAGTTGATTTAATTATTAATGTCTTTCCGAAGACTCCGACTTCATAAATTATCTCCGATCCCAAAACTTCGGTGACCTCAACAACTGCTTCAAGTCCTTCCCTTAAACTATTATCGACTATATCGAAATGTTCCGGGCGCAAACCTACTAATACCTCATTATATGATATAGGCGTTTTTTGGGGGATTTGATAAGTCCTCCCCAAAATATTCACTGTACCGTTTGGGGAATCTATGATTCCTTTTATGAAATTCATACCCGGACTGCCTATGAAAGAAGCAACAAAAGTATTCGCCGGATGTTTGTAAATGTCCTCCGGAGGTGCCGTTTGCAATATCCGTCCTTCAT
>Ga0256841_1000361_pt1 | contig 48722 bp, 45 predicted proteins | sample 356308metaG_FD_185971 | JGI IMG/M metagenome (GOLD analysis project Ga0256841, IMG submission 185971) | Hydrothermal vent microbial communities from Mid Atlantic Ridge, Atlantic Ocean - 356-308 | ecosystem: Environmental > Aquatic > Marine > Hydrothermal vents | place: Atlantic Ocean: Mid...
TCAATCTGCTGCTGGGCGTTTTGACCGTGATTGTTTCTACTGGCGGGGTATACTGGAACCTGCCTGTGTAGGCAAGCAGCGCCCTGGACATCGCCGCTCTTGTGCATCCCTGGACATAAAAAAGCCCGCCGTAAAGAGGGTCGGCGGGCTAAATCTGACAACAGTCAGGAGGAGTGAGAACATTCTGGATAACATTAATTACCCACAAGGTATTGTTTCCAATGCCTTGGGAGGCAGTTTACTCTTTCCTGCGCATGCCGTATTGATCTGGCTCAATTAAATCATCATATTCTGATAAAGCAGAGGTGGTGATCATGACAAAAACATGTTCGGACTCTCAGTTCACTCCGTATTTCTCCCGGTATGCGCTGACGGCAGCCAGTTGATCGCTGTTGTCGCCCTTTTCCTCCAGGTAGGTAATCAGGTCTTCCAGTTTCACGATGCCGGCAACAGGTATGCCGTAGTCACGTTCCACTTCCTGAATGGCAGACAGTTCACCCTGCCCTTTTTCCTGACGATCCAGGGCAATCACCACGCCTGCGGCTTCGGCTCCCTGTTGCGCAATGATATCCATGGACTCGCGCACGGAAGTGCCGGCAGAGATCACGTCATCGATGATGAGTATCCGTCCTTCCAGGGGATGTCCAACGATAACGCCTCCTTCGCCGTGATCCTTGGCTTCCTTGCGGTTGAAGGCATAGGCTGTATCCCGGCCATGCTGGTCGTATAGCGCGGCTGCGGTTACCGCGGCGAGAGGGATGCCCTTGTAGGCGGGCCCGTAGAGTACGTCGAAATCAATATCGGCATCCACGATGGCCTGGGCGTAGTATTTTCCCAGGCGGGCCAGGGCTGCGCCCGTATTGAACAGGCCGGCATTGAAGAAATAGGGACTGATGCGGCCGGATTTCAGGGTAAATTCGCCAAAACGCAGTACGCCGACATCCAGGGAGAAATCGAGGAAGTCTTTTTTGTAGTCTTGCATGAGAGTCTCGGGGTTGGAAAATGATGGAGGCATGTTATCAGGAGTATAATTCGCGGTCATGCGAGTAATAACGGTAAATGTAAATGGCATTCGGGCCGCAGCCCGCAAGGGCTTCTTTCACTGGTTGCGGCGGCAGCGGGCGGACATCGTCTGCCTGCAGGAACTCAAGGCCCAGGCCGATCAGATCACCGATCGCCAGTTCTGGCCTCCCAGTTTCCATTGTTTCTACCATCCCGCGGAGCGCAAGGGTTACAGTGGGGTGGGCATCTATTGCCGGGAGGAGCCGGATGCCGTGGTGGAGGGCATAGGCTGGGACTGGTTCGATGCAGAAGGGCGTTGGATCGAGGCAAGATACCAGAACTTGAGCATCGTTTCCCTGTACATGCCATCCGGCTCCCACAGCGAGGAGCGCCAGGCCATCAAGTTCAAGGTGATGGAAAAGCTGCTGCCCTATCTCGTCGAACTGAAGGAAAGCGGGCGCGAATACATCATCTGCGGCGACTGGAATATCGCGCACAAGGCCATCGACCTGAAAAACTGGCGCTCCAACCAGAAGAACTCCGGTTTTCTGCCGGAGGAACGCGCCTGGATGGATGAGCTGTTTGGCCCGGCGGGCTTCGTGGATGCATTCCGGGTGGTGAATCAGGAACCGGATCAATATACCTGGTGGTCTAACCGTGGGCGCGCCTGGGAAAAGAACGTGGGCTGGCGCATCGACTATCAGGTGATCACTCCGGGACTGAAAGACAAGGTGCTGGGGGCTTCCATCTACAAGCGCAAACGCTTTTCCGACCATGCGCCATTGATCACGGACTATGACATCGGAACGGAATCTTGAGCGAGCAGAGGCAAAAACGCGGTTGGGGCGAGTCTTTTCTGGTCTATCGCAATCCGAAGGTGGTTTCCATGCTGTTTCTGGGCTTCTCTGCGGGGCTGCCCATACTGTTGGTATTCGGCACCTTGTCAGCCTGGCTGCGGGTGGAAGGCGTGGACAAGACCACCATCGGGTTTGTCAGCTGGGTAGCGCTGGCCTATGGGTTCAAGTTTCTCTGGTCGCCGTTGATCGATCGGGCCCCCATTCCTGTTCTTGGCAAGGCCTTGGGACAACGCCGTAGCTGGATGCTGGTGGCCCAACTTGGGGTGATCTATGGTCTGGTGAGCATGGCTTCCAGCGATCCAACGGGGCATCTGGCGGCAACGGTGCTGTTTGCTGTAATCACGGCTTTCTCCTCGGCCACCCAGGACATCAGTATCGATGCCTGGCGCATCGAAGCTATTGGAGAAGACTACCAGGGGGCCATGGCGGGAGCCTATCAGCTGGGGTACCGTCTCGGCATGATCGTGGCGGGTGGTGGCGCCTTCAGCCTGGCGCATTTCTATTCCTGGCCCATGGCGTATTTGTTCATGGCGGCTTTCATGCTGGTTGGTCCCTTGATGGTGATGCTCATCGCCGAGCCGGAACATCCGCCTCTATCCGCCGCCGATAGCAAGCAACCGGCCTTGTTGCGCCTGAAACGCTGGTTCGTGGGGGCAGTGCTGAATCCTTTTCGGGAATTTTTCCAGCGCCAGGGTTTGTTTGCGCTGGTGATTCTGGCCTTCATCATGGTGTATCGAATCAGTGACATCACCCTGGGAGTGATGGCCAATCCATTCTATATAGACATGGGGTATTCCGAGCTGGAGATCGGCCTGGTAACCAAGACTGTCGGTCCTTTCGTGACCATTGCCGGTGCGCTGGCGGGCGGTGTGCTGGTGATGCGTTATGGAAAGATGCGCATGCTTCTGCTGGGCGCTGTGCTGGTGGTGGTCACCAATCTTCTGTTTGCCTGGCTGGCGACTCAGGAGGCTGAGTTGTTGTGGCTGATCCTGGTGGTTGGAGCCGACAATCTGGCGGCGGGTATTGCCACGACTACCTTTGTTGCCTATTTGTCGGCACTGACCAACAAGGCCTACACGGCAACCCAGTATGCCCTGTTCAGTTCCATCATGTTGCTGCTGGCGAAGTTTGTCGCCGGATTCTCCGGCCTTGTGGTGGACGCCACCAGCTACCCTGTCTTCTTTGTCTATGCAGCAGCGCTGGGGATTCCGTCCATTTTGTTGATCCTGGTGCTGATAAAACAGGAGCAGCAGTGCAGGCCGGAGGAGGTGGTGGAAGCATGAATCCCGATCTGTTGGGTGCTTTTGTGGTCGGGTTATTGGGAGGAGTGCATTGCCTGGGAATGTGCGGTGGCATCATCGGTGCTCTGACCCTTGGGTTGCCGCAGCAGGATGCAGCCAGCGCCCGTTTCTGGGTTTTGCAGCTGGCCTACAACCTTGGAAGAATCCTCAGTTATATGCTGGCGGGCATGATCGCCGGTGGTCTGGGTCTGCTGCTGGCCCAGGCGGGACCGTTGCAATATACCCAGCAGATCCTCAGTGTCATCGCCGGCCTGTTCATGATCATGATGGGGCTTTATCTAGGGGGATGGTGGATGGGCCTTGCGCGGGTGGAAAAGGCCGGCTCGGCAGTCTGGAAACGCATTGAACCACTGGGCAGAAAGCTGTTGCCCGTACGCTCTCCTGTACAGGCTTTCCTGTTGGGCATGGTCTGGGGCTGGTTGCCCTGCGGACTGGTTTACAGTGTGCTGATCTGGTCCCTGTCTGCCGGAGGCCTGTTTTCCGGAGCCGTGCTCATGGGGGTGTTCGGTCTCGGCACATTGCCCAATCTGCTGCTCATGGGCGCGGCAGCCGGATGGCTGGGCGCATTGTTGCGCAAGCCTCTGGCGCGCAAGGTCGCCGGTCTGCTGGTGATTCTGTTTGGCCTGATGATGCTGCTGCAGTTACGTCCGGCTGTCTGATTGAATCAGCGGGTAAAAAACTGTTGTTTCAGTGAAGCATGCAACACCCGGGTTTCCCCATTGGGTATGGCTTCTATGCTGAAAGTGACCGACTCCTGATTTTCCACCAGAAATTCGCCAATATAGTAGACGGCACCCTGTTCCTTGATTTCCCGCACGGGAATCGTGCGCACCTGGCCACGCAGATTGTGGGAGGTGACTTTTACCTGGGCGGTAACCGGGGTGCCGGTGGTTCCCGGCACGTTTCTGATGATGCTGATGTTGATCAGCGCCCGATTGGGGCTGCGCCGGATATTGTAGCGGCTGGCCATTTCCGGGGAAAGTTCATTGCTCAAAAAGGCATTGTGATGGATGGTATAACCGCCAATCCTGGTGCTGTTTTCGGCAAGAACGAAGCCGCTGCTCAGAATCAGAGCCAACAGCGATAGAAAAATCAGTCTGGTTTTTAGCATGATGTTCTCCTCGGTGCGTTTTTGAATAGGGCATCTCGAAAAATCGGGCTCCCCCGATTAGTAAAAGTCATTTTTCCGCAATCGGTTAACAGGCTGTTGAAAAAACACCGTTTTTCAATATCCTGTCAATACAGGACCGGCGGATGACCGGAAATCTTGCCAAACCGGATTAGATGGTAGTCTGTCTCCAGTATAGAACAATCGATCCTTTTTGCCCGCGAGGTGAAACTTCAGGGGGTGTCAGGCTGTTTTCTTGATGGCGTCACCCCGTGTGCCGTCGAGCTTGGTGGTGCGTTGATCCGACAAGGGGTTTTCCAGGGTGGCAATAACCTTTTGCAGGGTGGCCAGCTGAATCTTCTGCTGGGCGGTATCCTGTTTCAGCGCCTGCAGTCGTTGACGCACGGTGGTGCGGGAGCGGCCGGTAAGTTTCAGGTCGGACAGCTGCTGGGAAAGTACCGCACGGTGTTCATGAACCTGGGCAGTCAAGGGATCCAGGGCGGTTTCCAGCCAGTCCTTTGCATCGTTATGTGCATTGCGGAAAGTCAGCTCCACGCGATGCACCACCGTCTGGAAGTATCGCTTGATGGCAAAATGCTTTTCGGTAAGTGTGGTGCGTGGGCTTTTACGGAAGATTTCTGCTTCCTGATAGATGAGGTTCAGCTCAACCTGGTGGGTGATCAGGGACAGCATGCGCGGGTCACCAAGGTTCATGCCATGCCGGGTCTGGAAGCGTCGATAGATGGTGCGAATCAGACGGCGCATTTCCTGGGACTGGTTTGCAGCGATTTCCATCTGGCTGTTGATGTCATCGAAAAGCTCGCGCATGGCTTCCTTCAGGCCAACAGTGGTCCAGGCGCCGGACATGTGTTTCTTTGCCTTGCCGATGATGTGGTGCAGGGTTTGAGGTGAGAGGGCATCCAGCAGGATCTTGCCATGCGTGGTGAAGTCCGCCCGGGATTGCTTGTAGGCATTGATGCTGGCCTGGTAGCGGGCCTTGTCCGCCTGGGCCTGCTTGAGCAGTTTGTCGATGGCGACTTCACTCTTGGTGCTCAGATCCTTGAGTTCCTGAGCCTGTTTCTTCATGCGCTTGAGGCGTGAAGCAACCAGGGTCTTGATGTTGTCCAGGGCACTGTGCACCAGTTCGGTGGATTGTTCCACGATCAGTGCCTGGCGGTTGTGCACCAGGGTTTCCGCCAGGTGTTTCTCCAGTTTGGGGATTCCGGAGCGGATTTCCAGTTCCTTGTCTTTCTTGATGCGTCCCAGGAGTCCCTTGTGCGCGGATACGGCAAAAATCTGTTTGTGTTTGACCTCGAGAATCTGTGCAACTTCCAGCCGCTGGCGCTCGATGGTCTGGTTGACTTCGGCATCACTACGCAGCTCGTCCCACAGGGTATCGGTTTTGTTCAGTACCACGATGGCGCCGAGTTTCTTGCGCGTGCCGGGCTGCTGTATGAGCTGCTGCCACATTTCCATGTCGGATTTTGTGACCCCGGTGTCCGCCCCCAGGACGAACAGGCGCGCCTGGGCGTTGGGCAATATTTCGTAGGTCAGCTCCGGCTCCGCGCTGACGGCATTGAGGCCGGGGGTGTCGAGAATACGCAAGCCCTGACTGAGCAAGGGGTGCCGGTAATTGAGATGGGCCAGGCGCCAGGCGGGTATGGATACCAGTCTTTCCAGGTCGTCGTCGGTTTCGTCCAGATTGTCCAGCCCCATCTGCACGGCCGTATCCCGGGGCACCATCTTGTTTTCCTTGATCTTGAGCAGCTTGTTGTACATGTCTTCGCTGTCGTCGATCTTCAGAGGAATATGTTCCCATTTTTCCGGTTGGGACTGGAGATCGAAAAGGCTGGTTTCTTCCAGGCGGGTTTCTATGGGTAGCAGGCGCAGATACGGTTCTTCCTGATTGTCCTGGAAGATTTCCGTGGGGCACATGGTGGTGCGACCGGCATCGGTGGGCAGCAGACGGAAAGCATGATCGCCAAAGAAAAGGGAATTGATGAGTTCCGTCTTGCCCCGGGAAAATTCGCCTACGATGGCAACCGTTACATAGTCCTGGCGCAGGGTGATGTTGGCATGCTGTATGGCTTGTTGAGCCTGGGAGGTGAACAATCCCTGTTGCTTCAGCCATCCTTCCAGCTGCTCCATGGTATGCAGCTGGCGCATTTTCCAGCGGGCAAATCCCTGCAACTGGTCTTGAAGTTCTCCATTCCCCATGATGTATTCTTGATCCCCCATAAGCCGATCCTTGAAAATATACTCCTCTGTGTGGGGCTTTATCAACAGCTAATCCAACAGGCCGTTGAAAAACGGCATTTTCCGGTACCGGGTTGAAAAAGTCCAGGGAAGGGCTTTTTCAACACCTTAACTAAGAAAGCAGTATATCAGGAAGGGCGGAGAGTCCTTTGATGCGGACGCGTTTGTTTCGGCTGGTATGGCCGGTTTCCACCTGGATGCTGGACTTGGGCACACCCAGCAATCTGGAAAGATAACGGATCAGTTGTTCATTTGCCTTGCCGTCCACAGGGGCGGCCTTGATGCGCAGTTTGCGCTGATCTTCCATCACTTGCGCAAAACCTTCCTTGCTTGATCGGGGTTGCACCCTGATGAACAGCAACAGGTCGTCGCCGTCTTTTCGATACCAGTTGCCACTCATCAGACCAGGGCGGCGACCAGTTGTTGCAGGGGAGGGATGAGCAGCATTTTCAGCAGAATCAGGCCAATGATGGCGGCCATGGGAGACAGATCCAGACCACCGAAGACCGGAATGATCTGCTGTATCGGGCGCAATACCGGAGCCGTGAAGCTGTGCAGCAGGGAGGCAGCCGGATTGTATGTGCCCGGGTTCACCCAGCTGAGTATGGCCTGGATGATGATGGCGTAAAGGAAGATGTTGATACACAGTTCCACCAGTCCGGGAATGGCGCCCAGGATTGCCAGCAGGGGCTGAAATCCGGCGCCGGCCAGGGCGGTTACCAACAACAGTTCCACGGCCTTGAGTATCCAGGCGAGAACCAGGGCGGACAGATCCATGCCGCCCACACCCGGTATCACCCGGCGCATGGGTACCAGTACTGGCGATGTGATCCTGACAATGAACTGGGACAGGGGGTTATAGAAATCCGAGCGGGTCAGCTGCAGAAAGAAGCGCAGCAACACCACCAGGATGTAGGCCTCGAACAGAACCTGTACCAGAAATATCAGAGGGTTGGTCAGATAGCCGCCGCCCATTATTCGTTTCCTCCCATGGATTCGGACAGTTCGATGGAACGATCCCGGGCGGCGCGCAGCGCCTTGTCCACCAGTTGTGTCAGTCCACCCGTGGCAAAGACTTCCAGCGCTTTTTCCGTGGTTCCACCGGGAGAGGTTACGCTGTTGCGCAGATTTTCCAGGCCGGACGGGCTTTCCATGGCCATGCGCGCCGCGCCCAGTGCGGTCTGCAAGACCAGCAGGTGGGCTGTTTTGTCTGGCAGCCCCAATGAGCGGGCGCTGTTTTCCATGGCCTCCATGAACAGGAAGAAATAGGCGGGGCCACTCCCGGATACGGCAGTAAGCGCATCCATCTGATTTTCATCGTCCAGCCATACGGCGATCCCCGTGGCGCGCATGATGTGTTCAGCGAGTTCCCGCAAGCCCTGGTCGATATCAGGCGGAGCAAAAAGGCCGCTGGCGCCGGCACCGAGCATGGCGGGGGTATTGGGCATGATCCGGATGACCGGTACGCCAGTCCCCAGCCAGGACTGCAGGCTGGCATGCCGAATGCCAGCCGCAATGGAAAGGCACAGGGGGCGGTTCTGCTCCAGTGTCGGTGCCAGATCGAGTGCAACGGCCTTGAGTGCCTGGGGTTTGACGGCCAGTATGAGGATGTCTGCCTGACGGGCGGCTTCCCGGTTGTCATCCAGTGTGCGGATGCCAAAACGGGCGGCCAGTTGCTCCCGGCGTGCTTCATCCGGTTCCGCCACCAGGATATGGCCGGGATCGGCGCCGTCTTCCAGCAGCCCGTTGATCATGGCGCTGGCCATGTTGCCACCGCCAATGAATACCAGAGTCTTCGTCTTCATTTGTTTTTTCTCGGTCCGAATATCGCTGTGCCTATGCGCACCATTGTAGCGCCTTCGCAGATCGCTGCCTGCATATCTCCCGACATGCCCATGGACAAGGTGTCCAGCCTGTGCCCTCGGTCGTTCATCTGTTGCAGAAGCCGCCGAAGCTGGCCAAATACCTGACGCTGAAGCTTTTCGTCGGCGCTGGCGGGAGGCATGGTCATGAGTCCGCGAAGTTCAAGGTGGGGCAGATCCTGCAGTTTTTCAAGCAGGTCGGGCAGTTCATCGGCGCCAATGCCTCCCTTGCTCCGTTCCCCGGTCAGGTTCAGCTGGATACAAATATTCAGCGCGGGCAGATCCGCCGGGCGCTGCTCGTTCAGGCGTCTGGCGTGCTTGAAGTCGTGCAGGGCATGCACCCAGGAAAAGTGTCCCGCAATGTCCCGGGTCTTGTTCGATTGAATGCGTCCGATGAAATGCCATTCCAGCCCCAGGTGCTGCAGCGCATGGATCTTGGGCAGGGCATCCTGTAGATAGTTTTCGCCAAAAGCCTGCTGCCCGCCAGCCACGGCGGCAAGGATGTCCTCTACCGGACTGGTCTTGCTTACCGCCAGCAGCTGTATCCGGGAGGGATCCCTGTCACAAGAACGGGCAATGCTGCTTATCTGTCCGCGCAGCTGTGATAATCTTTCTTCGATAGTCGCCATGATGCAATCCGGGCCAGGTGAGATCGATGAAAATACCTTATCGGATTTTGCCAGCCTGTACTATCATAACCGGACAAAAGGGCGTCTCGAAAAATCGAGAAGCCCGAGTGGGACAGGGATGTCCCACCATTTTCAATCACCACGAGTGATTGAAAATGTGAGCAAAGAGAAAATCGCATTTTCTCTTTGCGACGAGAAAAATTCCAAGGATGGAATTTTTCGAGGTTCCCATAAAGATGGATCATCGTGACGGCTGTGATACAGCTCACTGTGGTCAGTGATTACAAGGGGGGCGAAGTTCGCGGATCTGCGGCTCATGCAGCCGGCCGGCTTCTTCCCGGGGTATTGAGAGGGAAACATGGATATTACAGAGCTTCTTGCCTTCAGCGTAAAACACAACGCTTCGGATCTGCACCTGTCCGCAGGACTGCCACCCATGATCCGTGTCGATGGCGATATCCGGCGCATCAATGTGCCGGCGCTGGATCACAAGACCGTGCACTCGCTGGTGTACGACATCATGAATGACAAGCAGCGCCGGGACTACGAAGAATTCATGGAAGTGGATTTTTCCTTCGAGATTCCGGGGCTGGCGCGTTTCAGGGTGAATGCCTTCAATCAGGATCGCGGCGCGGCGGCGGTGTTCCGGACCATTCCTTCCAAGGTGCTGACGCTGGATGATCTGGGTTGTCCCGCCACCTTCAAAACCATATGTGAGGCGCCCCGGGGTATCGTGCTCGTAACCGGCCCCACGGGTTCGGGAAAATCAACCACCCTGGCTGCAATGATCGACTATATCAACGACAATGAATACGGCCATGTGCTCACCATAGAAGATCCCATCGAATTCGTACACCAGAGCAAGAAGTGTCTGATCAACCAGCGGGAAGTGCATCGTGACACCCTGGGCTTTTCCGAAGCCTTGCGTTCCGCCCTGCGGGAAGACCCGGACATCATTCTGGTAGGCGAATTGCGTGATCTGGAAACCATTCGTCTTGCCCTGACCGCTGCCGAAACCGGCCATCTGGTTTTCGGTACCCTGCACACCAGTTCTGCGGCCAAGACCATCGACCGTGTCGTGGATGTATTCCCTGCCGGTGAGAAATCCATGGTGCGCTCCATGCTCTCTGAATCCCTGCGTGCGGTCATTGCCCAGACCCTGCTGAAGAAGGTGGGCGGCGGACGCACCGCGGCCTGGGAAATCATGATTGGCACGCCGGCAATCCGCAACCTGATCCGCGAGGACAAGGTGGCGCAGATGTATTCCGCAATCCAGACCGGCCAGGCAGTGGGCATGCAGACCCTGGATCAGCACCTCAAGGAACTGTTGCAGCGAGGCCTGATCACGCGTCAGGACGCTCGCGCCCGGGCTCAGAACAAGGAAGCCTTTACCTGATCATGATTTGCATGACAGACGAATTACACCGAGGTTAGTACATGGATTTCAATGATATTCTCCGCCTGATGGCGGACAAGAAAGCGTCCGACCTGTTCATTACCGTGGGCCGCCCACCCTGTATCAAGGTGGATGGCCACATCAAGCCTGTGGCCAAGACAGCGCTGACGGCAGATCAGAGCCGCGAACTTGCCTATGGGCTGATGTCGCCGGAGCAAAGGGAAGAATTTCGTCACACCAAGGAGTGCAACTTTGGGGTCAGCGCACCAGGCATTGGCCGCTTCCGGGTCAGCGCCTTCGTGCAGCGGGATGCGGTGGCCATGGTGTTGCGCCGCATCGAAACCAGTATTCCCAGTTTCGAGGATCTCAAGCTGCCGCCCATCATCAAGCAACTGGCCATGGTCAAGCGTGGCCTGATCGTATTCGTCGGTGCCACCGGAACAGGTAAGTCGACCTCGCTGGCCGCCATGCTCGGATATCGCAACCGCAAGAGCGACGGACATATCATCTGTATCGAAGACCCCATAGAATTTCTGCATCAGCATGAGGGCTGTATCGTCGCCCAGCGCGAAGTGGGGATCGATACGGAATCCTACGAAGTGGCGCTCAAGAATACCCTGCGTCAGGCGCCGGATGTGATCCTCATCGGTGAGATCCGTACCAGGGAAGTCATGGAGCACGCCCTGACCTTTGCCGAGACCGGCCATCTGGTGCTCACCACCCTGCACGCCAACAACGCCAACCAGGCGCTGGAGCGCATCCTTCACTTCTTCCCCGAGGAACGCAAGGAACAGGCGCTGATGGATCTGTCCCTGAACCTCAAGGGAATCCTGGCCCAGCAACTCATTCCCCGGGCGGACGGGGTGGGGCGGCGGGCAGCCATAGAAGTACTGCTGAATACCCCCCTGGCTTCCGACCTGATCCTCAAGGGCAAGATCCACGAGCTCAAGGAGCTGATGAAGCGCTCCCGTGAACACGGCATGATTACCTTCGACCAGGCCTTGTATGAACTTTATCTGGAAGGGGAGATCAGCGAAGCGGATGCCCTCAAGCATGCGGATTCGGCCAACGAAGTGCGCCTGATGATCAAGCTCGGAGACAATACGCCAGGCTCCCGGGCCAGGGATCTGGATGCGGCGATGCTGGTGGACGATTACTGATTCCTTAACAGGATGTTGAAAAAGTCCTTCCCTGGACTTTTTCAACCCCGGAACCGGAAAATGCGATTTCCCGGTTCCTTCATTTTCAATGGCTTACAGCTATTGAAAATGGCGGTATATCCTTATACCGCACACAGGATGTCGAAAAACTGCGTTTTTCAACACCCTGTTAACCCGCATATTTCACCAGAACGCGCAAAATGCGGGTTAACCCCCGGCTTTCGGTGGAAAGCCGGGGTTGTCAGAACACCTGGTAACCGTCGAACACTGGCCCATCGACGCAGACGCGCTGCATGGTGGCGCCGTTTTCCGTCTGCACTTCCACTGCGCAGCCAGCGCATCCGCCTACGCCACAGGCCATGAACTCCTCGAGGGAAACCTGAACCGGCAGATCGAATTCCCGGGCCAGTTGTACCACGGCATCCAGCATGGGATGAGGCCCGCAGGCCAAAATTTCCACTTCCTTTCTTGCGCTATCGTCCAGGGATTGCAGCCAGTGGCGGGCCAGATCGGTGACGTAACCCCGATGCACGCCGGGCATGTCCTGACCGGAAGTCAGGCGGCAGGCGATGCCCCAGTCATCCAGCAGAGGCAGGGTCGCCATGATCCCTTCTGGCATGCCCGGCAGCATGATTTGCGACGGGCGGGGGTTGAAGGGAAAGGGCACTTCCGAGCCCAGAATCACCAGGGGCTGGTGATTACCGCGCTGGTGCAGGCGTTCGGCGGCAAACAGCATGGGAGGCATGCCCACGCCACCGCCAACAAGCAGGGGGCGTTTTCGGCGAACCCGGAAGGGCTTGCCTATGGGGCCCAGATTGCTCAGGGTTTCGCCGGGTTTTCGTTGCGCCAGCAATGCGGTGCCTTCTCCAACTTTTTTGTAGAGCAGATCGATCCAGCCGTCACGGGGATCCGCACGCATGATGGAAATGGGACGGCGCATGGGGCGCTGGGGGTCCACCCTCAGATGTACGAACTGGCCAGGCATGGCGCTGGCGGCACAGCGGGGCGCATGCAGACGCAGAATGAACTGGTTGCCGGCACAGGTTTCATGGCTGAGTATTCTGGCGTCTTCGACGAAAATGCTGCCGCGTTGCTGCGGGTGTTTCATGAGTCCTTGCTCCAGGTGATTCGGCCTTCAAAAAGAGTATGGGTGACCTGTCCGCGGAATTCCCAGCCGCTGAAAGGCGTGTTTTTCCCCTGGCTGGCCATTTCCCCGGGCCTGAGTTCCCATATGGCTTCAGGATCGAAGATGCAGATATCCGCACTGCGCCCGGGGTCCAAGCGTCCCAGTGGCAGATCCAGAACCCGGGCGGGACCGGCGCTGAGGGCGGCGATGGCTGTGGCCAGATCGAGCACGCCTTCTTCCACCAGTTTCAGGCTCAGGGGCAGCAGGGTCTCGAGACCGGAGATGCCGGGCGCGGTAAGCGGGAAGGGTTCGGTCTTGGCATCGGCTTCATGGGGCTGATGATCGGAGCAGATGACCTGAATGTCTCCTTCGCTCACGGCCTTGCGCAGTCTGTCGCGGTCGCTCTGGGTGCGCAGGGGCGGATCCACATGACATGCGGCATTGAAGCCATCCACATCCGTATCCATGAGGAACAGCTGGTGAATCGCGACGCCGGCGCTGATTCGGGCGCCGTCCTGGCGGGCCTGGCGGATCATCTCGATGGCGCGCCCGGTGGACAGGGTGTGAAAATGACTGCGGCAGCCGGTATGTTCGGTCAGTGCCAGATCCCGGGCCACCGCCACGGTTTCCGCCGCAGCGGGGATGCCGGGCAAGCCCAGGCGGCTGGCTACCGCGCCTTCGTGCATGCAACCGCCAGCCTTGAGATGGGGGTCTTCACTGCATAGCAGCACCGGCAGGTCGAAAGTGCTGGCGTATTCCAGGGCATGGCGGCTGACCAGGGTGTTGGCCATGCGCCGCCGGGTATTGCTCACGGCCACGCAACCGGCCTGTTTCAGGGCGCTCATTTCTGCCAACTGCTCGCCTTCCAGGGATTGCGTGAGGGCGCCTATGGCAAGCACCCGGGCAGTGCCGCAGGCCTTTGCCCGGCGGCGTATCAGCTCCCACACGGCAGGCGTGTCGATAACCGGCAGGGTATCTGGCATGCAGATCAGGGTGGTGATCCCGCCTTTGGCGGCGGCTCGCGCCTCGCTGCAGATGGTGCCTTTGTGCTCCTGTCCCGGCTCGCGCAGATGTACGCCCAGATCGATGATGCCCGGGCAGACAACCTTGCCGGTTGCGTCGATGACCTGATTCGGAGAAAAACCTTTTGGTGGGGCGCCCACGGCCAGCACCTTGCCGTCCTGCAACCACAGATCCAGGGTTTCATCGATGTCGTTGGCCGGGTCGATGAGACGACCGCCCTGGATATGGATGCTGCTCATGTCTGTTGCTCCCCGGCGCCGCCACCCAGGGCCATGGACATGACCGCCATGCGCACCGCGATACCGTAACTCACCTGTTGCAGGATCACCGACTGGGGGCCATCGGCGACTTCGGATGCGATTTCCACGCCACGATTGATGGGCCCCGGGTGCATGACGATGGCGTCTGGCCTGGCGCGTTTCAGGCGCTCGCCGGTGAGACCGTACAATTGAAAGTATTCGTGTTCCGAGGGTAGCAGGGCGTTGTCCATGCGTTCCTTTTGCAGGCGCAGCATGATGACCACATCGACATCTTCCAGTCCCTGATCCAGATCATGATAGACATGCACGCCCAGGGAGCGTACGTCCGCGGGCAGCAGGGTGCGCGGAGCGATGACTCTGACTTCGGTGACGCCGAGAATGTTCAGGGCCATGATTTGCGAACGCGCCACACGCGAATGCTGGATATCGCCGACGATGGCCACTCGCAGGGGAGTGAAATCCCCCTTGTGGCGGCGGATGGTGAACATGTCCAGCATGGCCTGGGTGGGATGGGCATGGCGGCCGTCGCCGGCGTTTATCACACTCACTCCGGGTGCGGCGTGGCGGGCGATGAAATGGGCTGCGCCGGAGGCGGAATGGCGTACCACGAACATGTCTGAGTGCATGGCCTCGATGTTGCGCAAGGTGTCCAGCAGGGTTTCCCCCTTGGCGGTTGCCGAAACATTGACATTGAAGTTGATGACGTCTGCGGACAGCAGTTTGGCCGCCAGTTCGAAGGTGGTGCGGGTGCGGGTGCTGTTCTCGAAGAACAGATTGGTGATGATCTTGCCGCGCAGCAGGGGCACTTTCTTTACCTGGCGGCCGGGCAGCATGGCAAAGGATTCTGCGGTATCCAGGATCCGTTCCAGCTGTTCCCGGCGGAAACCCTCGATGCTGAGGAAATGGCGCAGCCGGCCCTGGGCGTCTGTTTGCTCTATCTGAGCGTTCATGTGTTTCCCCGGCTTTGCGCATGGCGGCTGATTTCCAGCACCAGCGGATCCGGTCCCTTGAGGCGGATGTGCTCATCGTCTCCCAGGGGAGGCTCCAGCCCCATGATGTCCGGTTGAATGGGCAGCTCCCGGCCGCTGCGTTCGATGAGAGTAACCAGGGTAATGGAAGCGGGACGGCCAAAATCGAAGATCTCGTTCATGGCGGCGCGGATGGTGCGTCCCGACTGGATCACATCGTCCACCAGAATGATGTGCCGGTTTTCTACCTCGAAGGCGATCTGTGAAGGCTTGACCTGGGGGTTCATGCCGATGCGGGTAAAGTCATCCCGGTAGAAGCTGATATCCAGTTGTCCCAGCGGAGCCTGGATATTCAGAAGTTCATGCAGATGCCGGGCAATCCAGACCCCGCCGGTATGAATGCCTATCATGGCCGGGTCGGGGATATTTCCTTCCCGAAGATGCTTTTCGCACAGACGAGCCATGCCCTGGATGATGTCCAGAATGGCGTCCTGCTGCATGAAGATGCGTTTGCTCATGTGCTGCTGAACCAGGTTTCGAGGATGAGTTTCGCCGCCATGGAATCGATGCGAGTGACATCCCGGGTGGCGATGCCGCCGATACGGCTCCATGCTTCACGGGATGTTAGCCTTTCATCCGCCAGGTGTACAGGCAGATGAAAACGGCCCTCCAGCTGGCGGGCAAATTTTCGTGCGGCCCGGGTCATGGGGGTTTCGTCTTCGTCGGGACCGATGGGCAGGCCAACCACCAGCGCCTGTGGGCGCCATTCCTCGACAAGTTGCAGAATACTGTCCCAGTCGGGTTTGCCGTTGACCCTCCCCAGTACTGCAAGCGGATTGGCCGTGCCGGTAAGTGTCTGACCTACGGCGACGCCTATCTTGTGCGTGCCATAGTCGAAGCCCAGCAGGGTTTCAGGCATGGCCGCCGATATTGCTGATGAGGTTCAGATCCACGCCGGCCAGCTTTGCGGCGGCTTCCCAGCGTTTTTCCACCGGGGTGTGAAAAATGATTTCCCGGGAGGCTGGGCTGAACAGCCAGCTGTCCTGTTGCAGTTCCTGTTCCAGTTGCCCCGGCCCCCATCCGGCATAACCCAGAGCGATGAACAGTTCTTCCGGGCCTTCTCCCCGGGCCAGTGCTTGCAGCAGGTCGCGTGAGGTAGTGACGGCAATGTCATCGCGAATTACAAGGGTGGAGTCCCAGCGTTTGGCCGGGGAGTGCAGCAGAAAGCCGCGATCTTCCTGTACCGGGCCACCAATGTGTACAGGCATGCTGGCAGGCGTTGCAGCGCTCTGCTCGATATTCATGTGATGCAGAATATCCGTCAGTTCCAGGTCGCAGGGGCGGTTGATGACGATCCCCATGGCGCCTTCCTGGTTGTGTTCGCAGATATAGGTGACGGTACGGGAAAAGTTGGGATCCTGCAGAACCGGCAGCGCGATGAGAAAATGATCGGTGAGGGAGGTGGCTTCGCTCATGGCGGGAGGTATTATACCAGTCTCGCCGAAAGCCTTGCCAGCCACTGTGTCAATGAGGATCTGCCTACTTTCCGGAAAACAGCCGGTTGGAACTGAGGAACTGCCAGGTGCGGGTGATGTCCAGAATGTCCACTTCCTTGCGAATCTCTTCCGGGAAAGGGGCGAAAGGAGCGGCCAGTCGGACAATACGCACCGCGGCGTCGTCGAGGATCTTGTGGCCGGATGAGCGCACCACCCGGATCTGTTGTACCGAGCCGTCGGCACGCAGGGCTACATGCAGCAGCAGATCGCCATAGAGCTTCTTGCGCTTGGCTTCATCGGGATAGTTGAGGTTTCCGATCCGCTCTACCTTTTGCCGCCAGGCCTGCAGGTAAGCTGCGTAGCGGTATTCCTTGGTGCTTGCATTGATGGCCTTGTGCCGGGGGCGCTGGGAGGCATATTGACTGTTCCGGTCCAGTTCCGCCGTGAGACGGGCGATCTCCTGGCGGGTGCTGGAAAGCAGCTGGCTCATGTCCGGTTTCTTTCGCGCCTTGATCGGTGCTGTTTTTTCCGGCTTCACTTTCTGCGTGGCGGGACTGCGGGTGGTTACGACCTTGGGCTGCTTGCGCGCCTGTGGCGCTTTCACGCCGCTGCGAATGCGTTCTTCGGCGGCTTTGCGGCTTTTCTTCAGAGCCGGCAGTGTCGGTTCGGCATTGGGACGGGACTGCCCCTTGATGTCGGTGCCGCCTTCCTGGTTCTGCTGGGCGAGCAGATCGGCCTGTTCCGGTTTCGGCTGGGTTTTTTTGGGGGGCACCAGAATCACATCCAGGCTGGGCTGGGTGAGTTGGGGTTGCGGGTCGGGCATATGGAAAGTGACCCCCAGAATGAAAAGGGCGTGCAGAATGACCGCGATCACGGTCATGGTGATCAAGGCTTCATTACGGGGTTGTCGATAGGCGATGCTCATGGATTGTTGTTGTGGTCGTCCTGCATCAGTGGTGCGGATATCTCCACAGACTGGTTCTTGTCCATCAGTTGCACCCGCCTGGCCATGGCCGGGTTCATGTGTACGATATTGTTTTCATCCACCAGCAGCACATATTTGATGCCCATCTGCCGGGCGATACGCTGCCAGTCCCTGGGGCCGGCCACGAACAGGGCGGTGGCGGCCGCATCCGCTGTGGTCGCATCGTCATGAATGACGGTGACGGAGCGGGTACCCCGCGCCGGATGGCCGGTTCTGGGGTCGATGATGTGATGATAGACCTTGCCTTTCCACAGATAGTTTCGTTCGTAGTTTCCGGAAGTGAAAACACTTTCATCGCCGGATACATACAGAAAGCCGAGTATGCCCGCGCCAGTGGCGCCACGAATGGCGATACGCCAGGGGTGGCCCCCACGGGCGCCGATGGCACGCAAGTCGCCGCCGCTGTTGACGATGGCATTGTTGATGCCCATTTCCCGCAGATGTTCGATGGCCAGATCGATGCCATAGCCTTTTCCGATGGCGCCAAAATCCAGTTGTACCCATGGGTTGCTGCACTGGGCATGGATGTCCTCGATGACAATATCGTCCATGCTGGGGTTGGCTTGCACCAGTTCTTCTACAGCGGCGGCATCCGGCGGTTGCCAGTTGTCCGGATTGTCTTGCTGAAACCCCCAGAGGCGAATCAGACGGCCGATGGCCGGGTTGAACAAATGGTCGCTTTTGTTTGCCAGAATGGCTGATTTGCGCATCAGTGCCAGCACCGATGGGGGTAGGGCAAAGCGCTTTCCTTCCGCGAGCAGTTTGTTGGTGCGGGTCAGTGGGCCGGGGTTCCATGCATGCCAGGCATGGTTCATGATGGTGAAGTCTTTTTCCAGCGCTTCGACGGCGGCGACCGCCTTTTCCCGCGGTACGCCAACGATGCTCACATCCGTCAGGGTGCCAAAGGCAAGGAACCGGCTGTTGTACACCGGCTCATTTCTGTCGCAGCCTGACAGTCCGAAAATGGCAAGCAGAATCAGGGTGATGCAGAGGCGATGGTTCATGCTGTACGGAGTCTGTTTTCGATGCTGTCCATGAGCATGCCGCTGATGTTGAGATGATAGAGTTTGTCCAGCTCGCGAATACAGGTAGGGCTGGTTACATTGATTTCCGTAAGATAGTCGCCGATTACATCCAATCCTGCAAACAATATGCCTTCTTCCTTGAGGCGAGGTGCGACCTGCTCCACAATCCAGTGATCGCGGTCGCTCAACGGTACGCCGTGAGCGCTGCCACCGGCCGCCAGGTTTCCACGGGTTTCCCCTTTTCTGGGAACTCGCGCCAGAGCCCAGGGAACCGCCACCCCATCCACGATCAGTATGCGCTTGTCTCCGGCGCTGATTTGCGGAATGAACTTCTGCGCCATGGCGTAGCGGGTCTGCCTGGCGGTGAGCGTTTCCAGGATTACATTGGTGTTCGGGTCCTTGTCCCGGATGCGGAAGATGGATTCGCCACCCATGCCTCCCAGGGGTTTGAGGATGATGTCCCGATGCTGTTCCAGAAAACGGAAGAAATCGCTGTAGCGTCGGGATACCAGGGTGTCCGGGATGCATTGCGGGAACCAGCTGGTGAAGAGCTTTTCATTGGCGTCGCGCAGGGCGCCAGGGCGGTTGACCACCAGTGTTCCCCTGGCTGCCGCCTGTTCGAGAATGTAGGTGGCATAGATATATTCCATGTCGAAGGGGGGGTCTTTGCGCATGAGAATGACATCCATGTCCTGCATGGGGACAATGGCCTCCTGATCGTATTCATACCAGTGATCCGGGTTGTCGAATACTTTCAGCTTGCGGGAGCGCGCCATGGCTCGCCCGTTTTCGAGATAGAGTGAGTCCATCTCCATGTATTGCACAGACCAGCCTCGTTCCTGGGCTTCCAGCAACATGGCGAAACTGCTGTCTTTGGCAACAGTTATCGTATTTATGGGGTCCATCACAATTCCAATATTTACTGTCATGCTAAATTTACCGGTTGCTGGTTGGGTTGTTGCTGAGTGCAATTCAAATGTTCAGCGACGGGATCGCAGAATTTGCACGGCTGTCTTGCGCTACCGGGCATAGCTTGCTATGTTGAGCGCATAAAGGCAAAAACATATTGCCAGGAATAATAACCGGTTATGGGGGTGATATAACACGGTTTCTGAACTTGGGCAGGCTGAAGCAGGCAGTCTGTGTGTGGAGGAGGGAGCATGACTTTGGGTAGATTACTGGCCATCGCTGGTTTATGCGCTGTGTCTGTCGGCAGTTGCCTGGCGCTGACCGAAGATGAATATCTGAAGTATATCGATGCCGAGGCATCCAAACTTTCCGAGCCGCAGTCTGCCGCTACCCCTGCAGGGGAGACCAAGGCGATAGAGGGGCTGGAAAAGAAAGGCGCGGGTCAGTTGAGTCAGCAGGAATTCGAGCGGGTGCTCAAGGCCAAGGCGAAAGGAACCTACTCGTTCTACGAATCCCTTATGGAAAAGGACAAGGCCGAGGTGTTCAAAGCCTACCGCGAGGGGACGTCCATGTCTCGGATCAGACGGTTGATCATCAACAGAAAGATGAATCGGTAATGCCCTGGCAATACCGCAAGAAAAAACAGAATTACCGGGAGAGGTGGCAAGAAAAAATGAAATTGGTCATGAACAAGAGGCTGCGGGTATTTGTTGGCGTGGTTACATGTGTCGGGGCGCTGGCTTCCCTGGCAACAGCGGAAGAAGTGAAAGTGGGGGTGGACAACAAGTTCGTGGGGCTGACGGCAGACAAGCCCTATATTTATGTGATCCATGATGGAAGCTCGGTCAAGGTGCAGCGTGTTCAGGATCCAAACTACGAGCTGAGTGGTTATTACGCCAAGACGATTCGTCCCTGTCCGCCCCATTGTCTCAAGCCCATAAGCCCCAGTCCTGATGTAGAAACCTATGGTGAAGTCGAAATATTCAATTTCATGGAAACCAAGTTGCGAGACGGCAGTGGCGTGCTGATCGATGCCCGTACCCCTTCCTGGTACAAGAAAGGCACGATCCCGGGTTCGATCAACATACCTTTTCCGCAATTTACCAAAGAACCGGATTCGCCGGAGATGGCGCAGTTGCTGGAACAGTTTGGCGCCAGGGAGCGGGGAGAGATCGGCTTCTTCACTTCCCTGCTGGAAAAATGGGGCATAGTCGATACCAGGTACAAAACGGAAAACTGGGATTTTACTGATGCGAAGGATCTGCTGCTGTTCTGCAATGGGCCGGATTGTGGTCAGTCTCCCCGGGCCATCCGCGGACTGCTTGCAGCCGATTACCCGGCTGACAAGATAAAGTACTATCGTGGGGGGATGCGCATGTGGGAGTTCTGGGGACTCACCACCATTATTCCCGATACCGAGAAAGAGCAGTGATGGCCGCGGATTGCGTTTGTTGAAAGTGGGATTTGCAGCCGATCAGCGTTAAATCCGACAAACTCCCAGAGTCGCAGTGTAGTATATTTTCCGGATCATGATGGTTGTGTAAACAGTGAGTGGCAGTGATGAATGAAGAAGCTTCCGGGGTTTCCGGCCTCAAGATAATGGTCATCGATGACAGCAAGACCATCCGGCGCACGGCGGAGAATTTGTTGACCAAGGCAGGTTGTGAAGTAGTGACCGCCGAGGATGGGTTTGAAGCCCTGTCGCTGGTTGCGGATCACCATCCGGATCTGATCTTTGTGGATATCATGATGCCGCGTCTGGATGGTTACCAGACCTGTGCGTTGATCAAGAACAACAAGGCATACAGCGATACTCCCGTGGTCATGCTGTCCAGCAAGGACGGGCTGTTCGACCGGGCCAAGGGCCGTCTTGCAGGTTCGGATCAGTACTTGACCAAGCCTTTCAGCCGGGACGAGCTGCTGGATGCGATACGCCGACATATTCCCAAGGCGGCATGAGTTGCCTTGAAAACAGAAAATATCAATCAAAAATACTGAATCAAGCAGGAAACAAGAAATATGGCAAAAGTACTGATTGTTGACGACTCACCTACCGAGGTTCATATCTTCAGCAGCGCCCTTGGTGATGAAGGTTATCAGGTGGTTGTGGCGACGGATGGGGAAGAAGGCGTACAGAAGGCAATGGAAGAGATGCCGGATCTTATTCTCATGGATGTTGTCATGCCTGGCCTGAATGGTTTTCAGGCTACAAGAAAGATTCACCGCAACGCATCGACCAAGCATATTCCGATCATCATAGTCACCACCAAGGATCAGGATACCGACCGTGAGTGGGGGATGCGCCAGGGAGCCAGGGACTATCTGGTGAAGCCTGTAGATGTCAATGAACTGCTCAATAAAGTTGGAGAGATGGTCAGTTAATGTCTGAAGCCGACAGCCATACTTTGCAAACGGTACTACAGTATCTGTCCCGCGTAAGCGAACGCAGCAAGGCGCAGGAATCACTGGTTCCTGCCACCATGGTCAAGGAAGAAGACTGGCAGGGGCTTGCCTTCGTGCTCGACGGCGTGAAGATCATTTCCGCAATGGACGAAATTCGTGAACTGTTGCCTTATCCTGATTCAGTCACCCGGGTACCTGGTACCGCGAACTGGATGTTGGGCCTGGCAAACATTCGTGGCGAACTGTTGCCCATAGTGGATTTGCAACAGTTTATCGGTGGCAGCCCGATAGTGGTCAATGATCAATCCAGGGTGTTGGTGATTCGCAACCGGGGCGCCTCCATGGGATTGCTGGTTTCTTCGGTGCTGGGGATGCGTCACCTGCCCATGAGCAAGCAAATCCCGGATACGCGCTTCGATGGGCTACTCGGACATTATGTGTATGACGTGTTTGCCCTGGATGATGGCGTATGGCCGGTCTTCAGCATGGCGGCGCTGGCCAATGATGAACGCTTCATGTCCGCAGCCGCATGATATTGAGCAGCCAGAGTAATAGCCGTCACAGGGTTTTGCATGGTGATGATCGCTTGTCTGCCTGGTTCCGGCGGGCGGAGCAGTATTTATACATAGCGTAACGGTGCCTCGTTACATAATGACAAACACGCCAAGTTGGGTGGATAGAATCCACGATTTTAAGGGGTTAATGAGATGGTAGCTAGAGCAAAGAAAGGATCCGGCCGGTCGGCCCTGGTTCCACTGCTTTCAGTTTTGCTGGTATTGTCCATGGTCGCCGGGGTTATGGCCTTTGTTGCCTGGGCCAAACACAGTTCAGACCTGGAAAAATACATACTGGGGGCATCCGAACAGCAGGTGCTTGCCCACCGGATTGCAAAATATGCTTCAGAAGCAGCGAGCGGCAAGGAGGCTTCCTTTGCCCGCATGCAGGAATCGAGGGAAAGATTCTCCCGGATTCTGGACATGCTCAAGAACGGTTCGCCGGAACAGAATCTGCCGCCTTCTCCAGATGCCATTCAGCCGGAATTGCACAAGGTGGAAAATGCCTGGCTGGAGTTGCGTTCCCATGTCGATGCCATCCTTGACAACCAGGATGCCATTCTGTCGGTAAATGAAGTCATCAATGGTATCCGGGATACCCTGCCCGACTTGCTGGAGGTTTCCAACGAAGTGACCAATGCCCTGGTCGAAGGAAAATCCGATCCCACTCAAATCTACTATGCTACCCGTCAGTTGTTCCTTACCGAGCGTATCAATGCGGCACTGAACGATGTTCTCGCAGGTGGGTCTGCCACCGCACTTGCGGTGGATCAGCTTACCCAGGACGTGGACGAACTGAAAACCGTTATCGACGCGCTGGTGAACGGCAGCCCGGTGCTTGGCATCAAGGCGATCGAGCAACAGGGTATCAAGGAGCGCTTGCTGGAAGTTACCGCCATCCTTGGAGACCTGGATGAGTCCCTGGGCATGATTCTGGGAATGATTTCGGACGTTTTGCCCGCACTGGAGGCGGTAGGCGAAACCGGCATGAACGAGAAGGCTCAGGAAGCCCTTGCCACTGGTGAGGTTTTGCCGGATATGGATGTACCCAGCGAGCTTGCCCTTTCCTCTGACAACGTGGCCGAGGAAGTGGGCAAGCTGATCCATTTGTACGGTACTGACGCCGCTGATCTGAAGATTGGCCCGGTTCCGCTAAACGCCAAACTGGTAACCGCCCTGGGCGCCCTGTCCGCCATTCTGCTGGTGCTGCTGGGCATGGTACTGGTCGGGCAGGCCAGGCGACGGGAGGAAACCACCGCGGAGCAGTATCAGCGGAACCAGGAAGCCATTCGTCGTCTGCTGGATGAGATGGGCGATTTGGCGGACGGTGACCTTTCCGTCCAGGCGACGGTTACCGAAGATATTACCGGAGCCATCGCAGACTCCATCAACTACGCCATCGAGGCCATGCGCGAGGTGGTTGAATCCATCAACCAGACTACCGAGGAAGTGTCCGGATCCGCACAGGAAACCCAGGCGACCATTCGGCATCTGGCGGATGCCGCAGAGCATCAGCGTGAGCAGATTACCGGTGCCAGCTCCACCATCGATCAAATGACCAGCGCTCTGGAAAAAATGGCTGGTGATGCTACCGAATCGGCCCAGGTTGCGCAGAACTCGGTTGAGCTTGCTTCCAAAGGTGGTGAGGCGGTACGCAGAACCATCAATGGAATGGACAACATCCGTGAGCAGATCCAGGAAACGTCGAAACGGATCAAGCGTCTGGGTGAAAGCTCCCAGGAAATCGGCAACATCGTGGAACTGATCGAAGACATCGCCGACCAGACCAACATTCTGGCCCTGAACGCCGCCATGCAGGCGGCGATGGCCGGTGAAGCCGGTCGTGGTTTTGCGGTGGTGGCCGACGAAGTACAGCGACTTGCTGAACGCTCCGCCAACGCGACCAAACAGATCGAAGCGCTGGTACAGACCATCCAGGCTGATACCAACGAAGCGGTAAGTTCCATGGAAGCCAGTACCACAGAGGTGGTTGGTGGCGCGGGGCTGGCGGAAGATGCTGGCGCGGCCCTGCAGGAAATCGAGAAGGTATCCAACGAGATCGCCGGAATCATTACCCACCTGGCCGACTCGGCGCAGCAGGAATCTGCCGAAGCCCGACAGGTGAATGACACCATGGGTGTGATTCAGGAGATCACCCAGCAGACGACGGACGGCACCAGAAACGCGGCTGCCGAAATTGGGGAACTGGCGGAAAAGACCAACCGTCTGCGTCAGTCCGTTGCCGGCTTTGTTCTGCCGGACAAGGTGTAACCGCAGCTTCTGGCATGTTGCCTGAACTGCGGTTCGCCGTTTGTACAGGCAATGAATCAGCAGTTCATCCCGGGGATGATTGATGACCGACGTGGAAAAGCCTGATTACGCTACCTTGCGCTGGGTGAAAGAGGGTATGGATGAAACCATACTGCTCGCACGCCAGGCGTTGGAAGAGTACGTGCAGGCAGGATTCAGGGGCGAGGGCATTCAGGAATACCTGAAATATGTCCACCAGTTGCTCGGCACGCTGCGCATGGTGCAGGTTTATGGCGCCGGCATGCTGGTCGAGGAGATGGAGCGTGTTGCCAGGCTCCTGGCTGAAGACCAGTTGCAGGGCAACGAACGTCTTGCCGAATCCCTGATGCTTGGACTCATACAGCTGCCTCCTTATCTCAATCGGCTGGAAAAAGGCGAACCGGACATCCCCCTGGTATTGTTGCCGGCAATGAACGATTTGCGCGCTGCGCGCAACATGGCGCCGGCATCCGAGGTGGTCCTCTATGCGCCCAATCTGGATCGTTTGGTGGAAAGGGAGCCGGTGGTGCCTGGATCGGGCAATGCGCGGATTCCCGCGCTGACCAGAAACCTGCGCAATGATTTCCACAAGGCGTTGCTGCGTTGGTACAACGACAATGATGTCGAGCAGGGGCTGCATGAGGTTTTGCAGGTTCTGCAGAAGATCAATGCCGTCGCCGGCACCCTGCGCTTGCGTCGTTTGATGGACGCTGCGGAAGCCCTGGTCATCACCTTGATCGATGGAGAGTTTACCGCTGATCAGGAAGTAAAACGCTTGTTCAGTCGTATCGACCGGGTTTTCAGGGACCTCATTGCCCGTGGCGAAGAGGCCACAGTCAGCGATTTCCCCATCGACCTGCTCAAGAGTCTGCTCTATTTCGTATCCCGATCCCATTCGACCAATGCCGTAGTACAGACGGTAAAGCGTACCGCCGATCTTGCCAACAGCTTTCCGGATCAGATTCACAAATCGGCTTCCGAAGCGGTCACCGGCGCCGATGAAAGTGTGCTGGATGCAGTGGCCGGGGCGCTGCATGAAGACCTGGGAAGGGTCAAGGAAGCACTGGATCTGTATATTCGCGGCGATCGCGAGGAATTGCATCGTCTCGAAGGTCTGGGAGACCTTCTCGACAAGGCTGGCGATACCCTGGGCATGCTTGGGCGAGGACTGCTGCGGGAGAAACTGTTGCAGGTGAGTGAGACGCTCACCCAATCTACCCAAAGTGGCGATTTGCTCGATGACGACAGCCTCATGGAAATCGCCACGGCTATCGTCGAAGTTGAGAATGCGCTCGATGTTTCGTCCGACACGGACAAGGGCGCGTCGGTAGAAACGGTTCAGGATCAGGAAGCCGAAGAAAGTATCGAGCATGTCATACGCGAGGCCTTTTCCGAGTTTACCCAGATCAAGGAAGGCGTGGAGAAATATTTGCGCGGCATCGGCAGTGAAGCCGGGCTGACCGAAGTTGCGGACAATGTGCACAAGCTCATCGGTGTGTTTGATCTGGCCGGCCTGGACAGGATTTCCGATCTGATGATGCGCGCAGAGCCTGTAGTCAGGGAATTTGCCAGTTCGGAAAATGATCTGGATGGCGTGCAGCAAAGCGCCTTGGTGGATTTCTTCGCGGGTATCGAATACTACCTGGAAGCACGTCTGGAAAAGCGCATCAATCTGGAAAAGTTCACGGATTATGCGGATGAGGCCCTGCAACGCCTGACTTCTGAAGTCGCGGCGGAGGAGGCCCAGGTGCATCCGGAATTCGAGGTGGATGCAGGGGAAAGCGCTGCGGCAGCCGATAGCGGGGAACTGTTTTCTGATTCCATGCCCCTCGAAGATCTGCCACAGGAGGAGCTTGCTGTTGCTGCCACTTCGGTCGAGGAAGCGGAAGCCGAGTTCGAGTCCGAGGAGGCGCAAACAGTACAGGCGGCAGATACGCCTCAATCGCCTGAGGACGGGCAGCCGACAGGCGAAGCCGCGATCTCATCCGATGTGACACCCACGCAAATGGATGAGATTGATGAAGATATCTTTGACATTTTCATGGAAGAGGCGGGAGAAGAACTGGAAGTCATACAGTCCCAGTATCCCCTGTGGCGTGAGAATCCGGAAAATGAAACTGCCTTGCAGGATTTTCGTCGTTCATTCCACACGCTCAAGGGCAGTGGAAGAATGGTGGGCGCTAATGTCATCGGTGAATTTGCCTGGGCGGTGGAGAATCTGCTCAACCGTGTGATGGAAGGCAGTGTCGGGCCCACACCCGAGGTGATCGCCTATCTTGACGAAGCCATAGCCGCAGTGCCGCAGCTGATCGAAGCCCAGGCCCGGGGCGGAAGCGTGGCCGTGGATGTCAATGGATTGCAGGAGCGTGGTTTTGCTCTGGCGGAAGCGAAAAAAGCGCCCCAGGCGGAAGTCGAGGAAGAGGAACAGTTCGATTCCGAGTTGGCCGGACTGGAGGAACCGCTGTCCGAAGAGCTGGAATCAGAGATCCCTGATTCCAGCGCACAGGAAAGCAGTCTGACGGAAGCTGAGGACAGTGTTCTGGAAAGTTCCTCCATTCTTCTGGCCGAAGACCTGGTGGATATCTTCCGCGCCGAGTCGGCTACTCATTTGCGGGTCATCGACGATTTCATGGCGCGATGTGACGGTTGTGTCATCGACGCGGAACTGGTGCGCGCGATCCACACCCTGCATGGCAGCTCCCATCTCGCCGAAGTTCCTCCCATGGCGGCTCTGGCCGGAGAGATGGAGCATTACTGCAAGCACATGCACCAGCTGTCCCATGCATGTGACGAGCAGACCTTGTCCATCCTGCAGCGTTTCCGCAACACCATGCAACTAATGCTCGATGCGATCAACATGCCTGGCGTGGAAATCGATGGTTGGGAAGAGCTTCTGGAGGATATCCGCGAGCTGGATCATGCTCTGCCGGATGTCATTTCCGAGCTGCAGTCCAGTGGCGACAGTGAAGCCGTATCCGACATCATGCCGGATCCGGAAACCCGGAGCCGTTTCCTCGAACAGGCGGGAGCCTTGCTGGAAGATCTGGCGGGAAATCTGCTGGCCTGGCAGGATAGCCCCGATACGGAGCTCAATACCCGGATTCAATCAGGGCTGGAGGCCCTCAAGGAGGGTGCCTGGGATGCGGGACTCACTCCCCTGGGCGAGTTGTTGCAGGGGCTGGAGTCTTACTTCGGTTTGCTCGCTGCCAGTGGCGGTGCGGTGGACCCGGATACCCGCGGAACCGTGGTTCAACTGATCGAGGATGTGGAAAGTTCTCTGGACCTTCTGCATCTCAACGGCAAGCTGCCGGATCTGGAACAACAAAGCAATATCCTGGCGTCCCTGCTGGAAGGCATGCGTACCCTGGCGGCTGAGCCAGAAGCGCCAGAAGCCGCACTTGTCGCAGACTCGGAACTGGTCTCCGATTTTGCAGAAGAGACTCATGAGCCTATGGATGGCGAGCCGGAATCCATTCTGTTGTCAGAGTCCTGGAACGAAGAAGAGAGTGTTTCCCAGTTGCATGAACCGGCGACCGGGCGGCAAGTGGAGGAGTCGCCGGCCCTGGATGTGGATCCGGAACTGCTGGATATCTTTCTTGAGGAAGCTGGCGAGATCGGTGAGCAACTGGAAGAGTTCTACGCACAATGGGAACAGGATATCAGCGCCAGGGAATCCGTGGATGGTTTGATGCGCAATCTGCATACATTGAAGGGCAATGCGCGTTTTGCCGGACTCTTTCCCCTGGGCAATCTCAGTCATGCCCTGGAATCCCTGTTTGAGAATCTCGCTTCCGGCGAACGCGAGCCGGACAATGAGCTGATCCCCCTGGTGCGTCTCGGGTTGGATGGTCTGGAGACGAGCATCGATCAGTTGCAGCGATCCGCGGCCTTGCCCGATGTGGCCGAGGTGACCCGCGCGCTGGAAGCGGCGGCGGAAAGCCGCGAATGGCAGTTGCCCAGCGTTGCGGAAATCGACAAGGAAACCCTGCCGGAAAGCGAATCCATGCTTTCCCCCGGTACTTCCCAGTTGTCGGAAATCAGTACCATCGTGGACACCCAGCTTGAATCCTCCCTGCTGGCGGATTCCCATATGCTCACGGATTCCGAGCTTGTGGGAGACAACGAGTTGCGAGAGCTGGAAGGCAGGGTGCTTCCTTTCCCCGGCGGCGAGCTGCCGGCACGGGATGGTCAGCGCCCCCCGCCGCTGCAGGCAGAAGAAGAGACCGCGGGCAAGGGCGAAAGAGTCCGGGTGCTTGCGGAGCTTCTCGACCAGCTGGTCAACAACGCCGGTGAGGTGAGTATCTATCGCGCCCGTCTGGAACAGCACAACAAGACGGTGCAGAACAACCTGGAGGAACTCAACGAAACCATTTCCCGTTTGCGCAAACAGCTGCGAGCGCTGGAACTCGAAACCGAAGCGCAGATCCGCTCGCGTCACGAACGGGAAGCGGAAACCCAGCGATACCAGGATTTCGATCCTCTGGAAATGGATCAGTACTCCACCTTGCAGCAACTTTCCCGCGCCCTGTCCGAGACCATCAACGATTTGTCCAACATTGGTGAAACCCTGAGCGAGCAGACCCGGGATGCGGATACGCTGATGTTGCAGCAATCCCGGGTAACCAATGATCTGCAGGATGGTCTGCTGCGTACCCGCATGGTGCCTTTCAACCGTCAGGCTTCGCGCCTGCAGCGGGTAGTGCGTCAAACGGCGCAGAATCTGGGCAAGAAAGCGGAACTGGATGTGGCCGGTGCGGAAGGAGAAATCGACCGCACCATACTCAACCGTATCATGGGCCCCCTGGAACATCTGTTGCGCAATGCGGTTGCGCATGGCATCGAGCCGCCTGATCTGCGGACGCGAAATGAAAAACCGGAAACCGGCAAGGTATCCCTGGTCATGTCCCGTGAAGGTACCGAAGTGGTTCTCACCATCTCCGATGATGGCGCCGGTCTGGACAGCGATGCCATACGGCGCAAGGCGGTGGCCAACGGTCTGCTGGATGAAGGCGCAGAAGTGGATGAGGACGCCTTGTACCAGTTCATATTGCAGCCAGGGTTCACTACTGCCACTGAAGTCACCCAGGTGGCCGGCCGTGGAGTGGGCATGGATGCGGTAGTGAGCGAGATAAAGCAGCTTGGCGGCTCCCTGGAAATACTTTCCCAGCGCGGTCGCGGCAGCAGTTTTGTTATTCGCCTGCCCTTTACCCTGGCGATCTCCGAAGCCCTGCTGGTACGTGTGGCGGATGAAACCTTTGCCATTCCCCATGGTTCCGCAGAGGTCATCATTCGCGCCTCCCGACAGGATCTGGCGTCTTGTTACAAGGGACATTCAGAAGGCATAGAATATAACGGCCATGTCTATCCCGTGCGTTATCTTGGGGCCATGTTGGGTATTGCCGAGCCCAATTTGAACGATTCGGTCAAATGGTATCCCCTGCTGCTGGTTCGTTCCGGCGAGCAGCGCATGGCGATACAGCTGGATCATTTGCTCGGCAATTACCAGGTGGTGGTCAAATCCATCGGCGCCCAGCTCAGCGGTGTACGCTGGTTTACCGGCGGCACCATCCTCGCAGACGGAAAGATCGCCCTGCTCCTCGATGTCAATGCCCTGGTGCGTACCGATGTGGTCGCTCGCGCACCGATTCAGGAACAGGAAGAGGAAGTCAAGGGTATTACCGTCATGGTGGTGGATGACTCCATTACCGTGCGCAAGGTCACCAGCCGTCTGCTGGAACGGCACAACATGCAGGTGCTGACCGCGAAAGATGGCGTGGATGCGATTACCGTGCTGCAGGACGCCAAACCGGATGTCATGCTGCTGGATATTGAGATGCCGCGCATGGATGGTTATGAACTGGCGCGGCATATCCGCCATACTCGCGAGCTTGCGGATATTCCCATCATCATGATCACCTCACGTACCGGTGAAAAGCACCGCCAGCGCGCCATGGAACTGGGTGTGAACCGGTATCTGGGCAAGCCCTATCAGGAAACAGAATTGCTGGAAAACATATATACCCTGCTTGGAGAGAAGGCTGATGCCTGAGGTGCAGCACAACCTGGATGAAGAGCTTCAGGGGTTGCTTATTCCACAGCGGCAAATCCCGCTGCTGCTACCGGTTTCCACGGTAATCGAGATACTCGGTTATCGGGAGATCAGCGAAAGCGATCATGATGCAAGCTGGTTGCTGGGGAGTTTTTCCTGGCGGAATCTCACTTTGCCCCTGATTTCCATGGAGCGCATGCTGGGCGTGGCGCGAGAGGAGACCCGGGGACGCAAGCGCATCATCGTGGTGCATGTATTTTCTGATCGCCTCAAGGCGCCCTTCGTGGGCATAGAAGCCACCGGCATGCCCAGAATGGTGAAGCTGAACGAAGACAACCTGGTTGTGGTCGAGGGCGAAAGCTGGCCCGCAGACTGGCCCGTGTCCTATCGGGTCAGGGTGCAGGATACGGAAACCCTGATCCCTGATCTGGATCGGCTCGGCGAGCTGGTGGCTGACCTGTAGGGCATCTCGAATAATCGAGATCCCATGTAGTCAGCAGAAATCCCCCCACAGGGTCTGAATGGCGGCAATCGCCGCCAGAGGCGCGGTTTCCGTGCGCAATACTCTAGGCCCCAAGCGTACTTCTGTACAGCCTGCCTGGGCTGCAAGCATTCTTTCCTCATCGTTGAAACCGCTTTCCGGGCCGATCAGCAGGCCCAGTTCTTTTCCCGGTTTTTCCATCTGTCGAAGACAGCGATTTCCCCGGGGATCGAGCAGCAGACAGTACGCCGGTGCTTTTTGCAGCCAGTCATTCAGCTTCCGGGGGGGATGCAGTTGCGGGAGGCGCCGCCGTCCGGACTGTTCGCAGGCGCTGATCATGATGTTTTTCCAGTGCCGTAATCGTTTTTCCTGGCGTTCCGGGGACAGCTTCATCCGGCTGCGCGCGGTTATCAATGGGGACAGGGAGGATACGCCCAGTTCCACTGCTTTTTGTATCGCCAGATCCATACGTTCCCCACGGGATATTCCCAGGGCCAGATGGATTTGCAGATCCGCAAGCGGTTCGGCTTTGCCCCCGGACAGAATCCGGGCGCTGGCCTGCCGTTTCCTTGCATGGGTCAATTCGGCGCGGTAGTCGATACCGTCTTCGCCGTTGAACAGGATGATCTCCTGGCCGGCCCGCATGCGTAACACCTGGATCAGGTGATGCGCCACATTGGCCGGCAGCTCCACATCGTCGCCAATGGACAGTTTCAGTGGCAGATAGCTACGGGGCCGGCGCATGAATACCGAGGTTTTTGCAGATATTCAGCACGGAACCGGACTGGTTCATGGTATAGAAATGCAATCCGGGAGCGCCGCCTTCGAGCAGTTGGGTGCACAGACGGCTGACCACTTCGGTGCCGAAGTCGCGGATGGATTCGAGATCGTCTCCCCAGGCTTCCAGGCGCTTGCGTATCCAGCGAGGAATCTCGGCGCCGCAGGCATCGGAGAAGCGTGCCAGTGAGCTGTAGTTGGTGATAGGCATGATGCCGGGAGTTACAGGGATATCGATGCCTCGCGCCTGGCAGTCATCCAGGAAGCGCCAGTAGGCGTCCGGGTTGTAGAAATACTGGGTGATGGCGCCATTGGCGCCACTGCGCACTTTGCGCGCAAAATTGTCCAGGTCGGCCCGGGCGTTTTCCGCCTGGGGATGGAATTCCGGATAGGCGGCCACTTCGATATGAAAATGATCGGCAAAATTTTCGCGGATGAAACGCACCAGCTCATTGGCATAGTTGAGTTCCCCCAGTCCCCCCAGTCCGGAACCCGAGGGCAGATCACCGCGCAAAGCCACGATACGGTGGATATCCTGGCGGCGGTAGCGTTCCAGAATCTCGCGGATCTCATCCTTGTCGGCGCCAATACAGGACAGATGAGGGGCGGTGTCGATTCCCTGTTCCCGGAGCCAGTCCACGGTGGCGAAGGTGCGTTCCTGGGTGGAGCCACCGGCGCCATAGGTGACGCTGAAATATTCAGGCTGGAGCTGCTTCAACTGGTTGACCGTCAGCTTGAGCTTTTCCATGCCTTTTTCGGTCTTGGGTGGGAACAGCTCGAAACTGACGGCGGTGTGACGGTTTTCCATGGTCATCTCATTGCAAGAGAGCGGGGAAGACGATTCCTTGTTCCGCGGGAAACGCCGGTGCCAGGTCCGGTGTATTCTCGCGGAATCCGGGAATTGGTTTCCGCTCAATAACGGTAATGATCCGGCTTGTAGGGGCCTTCCTGGGGTACGCCGATATAATCGGCCTGTTGCTTGGTCAAGGTAGTGAGTTTCACCCCGATCTTGTCGATATGCAGGCGGGCCACTTCCTCGTCCAGTTTCTTGGGCAGGATGTAGACTTCGTTCCTGTATTCGCCGCTATGGTTGAACAACTCCATCTGTGCCAGTACCTGGTTGGTGAAGGAGTTGGACATGACGAAACTGGGATGGCCCGTGGCGCAACCCAGGTTCACCAGACGCCCCTGGGCCAGCAGGATGATGCGCTTGCCATCGGGAAAAATGACATGATCGACCTGGGGCTTGATCTCTTCCCACTGGTATTGTTCCAGACTGGCAACATCGATTTCGTTGTCGAAATGGCCAATGTTGCAGACGATGGCCTGGTCTTTCATGGCGGCCATGTGATCATGAGTGATGACATGGTAGTTGCCGGTGGCGGTAACGAAAATATCCCCCTGGCTGGCGGCTTCATCCATGGTCACCACGCGATAACCTTCCATGGCGGCCTGCAGGGCGCAGATGGGATCGATTTCCGTAACCCATACGGTGGCTCCAAGGCCACGCAGGGACTGGGCGCAGCCCTTGCCTACGTCACCGTATCCCAGCACCACGGCAATCTTGCCGGCTACCATTACGTCCGTGGCGCGCTTGATGCCGTCCACCAGGGATTCGCGACAGCCATACAGGTTGTCGAACTTGGATTTGGTTACCGAGTCGTTGACGTTGAAGGCCGGGAAGGGCAGGTCGTTTTTCTCTGCCATCTGATACAGGCGATGCACGCCGGTAGTGGTTTCCTCGGTGACGCCCTTGATGTTTTTCAGGATATTCGAATACCAGCCAGGCTGTTCGCCCACGCGCTTGCGAATGGCAGCGTAGAGTACCACCTCTTCCTCGCTGCCGGGGTTGTCCAGTACGGACAGATCCTGTTCCGCCTTTGCTCCCAGGTTGATGAGCAGGGTGGCATCGCCACCGTCGTCCAGGATCATGTTGGGTGTGCCGCCATCCGCCCATTCCATGATGCGGTGAGTATAGTCCCAGTATTCGGCAAGGGTTTCGCCCTTGTAGGCGAATACCGGGATGCCTTCGTCGGCGATGGCTGCCGCGGCGTGATCCTGGGTGGAGTAGATATTGCAGGAAGCCCAGCGAACCTCGGCTCCCAAGGCGGTCAGAGTTTCGATCAGCACCGCGGTCTGGATGGTCATATGCAGGGAGCCGGCAATGCGTGCGCCCTTGAGGGGCTTGCTTTCTCCGTACTTTTCGCGCAGGGCCATCAGTCCCGGCATTTCGGTTTCGGCGATGGCGATTTCCTTGCGCCCCCAGTCGGCCAGGGACAGATCAGCTACCTTGTAGTCTTCGTGGCTCATGATTCAACCTCTTTTACCATGTCAAATGATGAGCGCCGTTGTTCTATTGAAACCCGCGCCGAGCCTGGCAGGAAGACCCTGTCGCAGCGCTCCTCGGCACGGGCAGATACCTTGTGGCAGGCTGTGAAAACGTCCGGGAAGGACATTTTTCACGGTCTGTCAGATGCCAGCGTCGGCTTTCAAGGCCTCGGCCTTGTCAGTGCGTTCCCAGCTGAAGGCGCCCGTGGCTTCATCATACTCCCGGCCAAAATGTCCATAGGAAGCCGTCTGGCGGTAGATGGGGCGCACCAGATCCAGCATCTGCTGGATGCCCCAGGGACGCAGGTCGAAATGGCGTTTCACCAGTTCCACGATCTTTTCGTCGGCAATCCTGCCGGTGCCGAAAGTGTCGATGTGTACGGAAGTGGGTTCGGCCACGCCGATGGCATAGGATACCTGAATTTCACAGCGGTCGGCGAGACCGGCGGCAACGATGTTCTTGGCCACGTAACGCCCGGCATAGGCGGCGGAACGATCCACTTTGGAGGGGTCCTTGCCGGAAAAGGCGCCACCGCCATGCCGGGCCGCGCCACCGTAGGTGTCCACGATGATCTTGCGCCCGGTGAGTCCGCAATCGCCTACCGGGCCGCCAATCACGAATTTCCCGGTGGGGTTGATATGGATGCGGGTATCCTTCCTGATCCAGTGTTCCGGCAAAACCGGCTTGATGATGTTCTCCATCACCGCTTCTTCCAGATCCTTCATGTCGATGTCGGGATCATGCTGGGTAGAGAGCACCACGGCATCCAGGCCGCTGACCTTGCCGTCGGTGTAATGCAGGCTGACCTGACTTTTGGCGTCCGGGCGCAGCCAGGGTAGCACGCCGTGCTTGCGCATCTCCGCCTGGCGCTGTACCAGCCGGTGGGCATAGGTAATGGGCGCGGGCATGAGCACGTCGGTTTCATTGGTGGCATAGCCGAACATCATGCCCTGGTCGCCGGCTCCCTGTTCTTCGGGATTCTTTCGGTCCACGCCAAGTGCAATGTCACAGGACTGCTTGCCGATGAGGGACATGACCGCACAGGTGCTGCCATCGAAGCCCACGTCCGAGCTGGTATAGCCGATGTCGCAGATGACCTCGCGCACCAGTTCATCCAGATCGACCCAGGCGTTGGTGGTGATTTCACCGGCGACGATGACCGCGCCGGTCTTGATCATGGTCTCACAGGCCACGCGGGCGTGTTCGGGAGTTGCGTCCTTTTCCAGAATGGCATCCAGCACCGCATCGGAGATTTGATCGGAAACCTTGTCCGGATGACCTTCGGATACGGATTCGGAAGTGAATGTGTAATTGCTCATTTTATGTGTCTCATGTGCCGTTCCTGCATATCCCTGTGCTCGTGGCATGACGTACTTCCTGTACATAAAAAACCCGTCTTGCGCAGCAAAGACGGGTTTCCTGGAATTTCTGGAAGCTCGCTTTAGCTGCACTTGATATAGCGCCCGCAATCTGAGTCAAATTGGCGCTGTGGCGGATCATTATCGCAATGGTCCGGGAATTGTCAACTTTTTATTATGTGCCCGCCTTGCTAGACTATGCGGCTACTCAGAGGCAACCGGAGCCAGTATCCGTCATGGTATCTCTACAGACTCCCGTATGTAATTTCGGCAAGCCCGCCATCGATTTTTCTCTGCCCGGCGTGGATGGCAACATCTGGACGCTGAACGACTGCAAGGGGGAAAGGGGATTGCTGGTAATGTTCATCTGCAATCATTGTCCCTACGTCAAGGCGATTCTGGATCGTCTGGTGCGGGACACCCGGGAACTGCGGGATCTGGGCGTGAATTCCGTGGCCATCATGTCCAATGATCCTTCCCAGTATGAGGAAGATTCGTTTGAGAACATGAAACGGGTGGCGGCCGAGCGGGATTTCCCCTTTCCCTATCTGCTGGATGAAACCCAGGCGGTAGCCAGGGCCTATGGCGCTGTCTGTACCCCCGATTTCTTCGGCTACAATGCGGATCTGGAACTTCAGTACCGGGGGCGCCTGGATGCCAGCCGCAAGGAAACCGCTCCGGAAGATGCCCGTCGGGATCTGTTCGAAGCCATGAAACAGGTGGCGGAAACCGGCAAGGGGCCGGAAGAACAGATACCCAGTATGGGTTGTTCCATCAAATGGAACGATGCCTAGAACGTTTGTTTTTGTTTGGAAAGCCAAGATTCTTCTGCATCATGAGGTTTCTTAAGAGAATGAAAATATTTGGTTTTCTGTGAAAGAGAGATGTTTGTCACAATTTCAGTTTATGGGCATATTCAAAACATCGGTAGTTGCTGCCTGACCACAGGGGTTATGCTTTTCAAATACTGACTATTGATTTTTTCACGGGGACAATGCAGCCCATGTCCCCGCAACTTCGAAACCGGCCTTCCATCTTCCCGATGGAGGGACAGAGTTTTTCATCAGCTTGAAATAGGGAGGGGCTTATGTCCTCGCGTAAAGATCTTGCCAATGCTATCCGTGCCCTGAGCATGGATGCCGTTCAAAAAGCCAACTCCGGACATCCCGGAGCACCCATGGGGATGGCCGACATCGCCGAAGTGTTGTGGAACGGCCATATGAAACACAACCCCTCCAATCCCGCCTGGGCCGATCGTGATCGATTTGTGCTGTCCAACGGTCATGGCTCCATGCTGATCTATTCCCTGTTGCACCTGACCGGCTATGATCTGAGCATCGACGACCTGAAGGCCTTCCGCAAGCTGCATTCCAAGACCCCCGGTCACCCCGAATACGGTTACACCCCTGGCGTGGAGACCACCACCGGCCCTCTGGGACAGGGCATCACCAATGCCGTGGGCATGGCTCTGGCGGAACGTACCCTGGCGGCGCAGTTCAACCGCGACGGGCATAATATTGTCGATCACCACACCTATGTATTCCTGGGCGATGGCTGCATGATGGAAGGTATTTCCCACGAAGCCTGCTCCCTGGCGGGTGTCTGGGGCCTGGGCAAGCTCATCGCTTTCTGGGATGACAACGGGATTTCCATCGATGGTCATACCGAAGGCTGGTTTGCCGATGATACCCCCAAGCGTTTCGAGGCCTATGGCTGGCATGTGATCCGTGATGTGGACGGCCACGACGCGGAAGCCATCGACAAGGCCATTCATGAAGCCAAGTCGGTAAACAACAAGCCCACCCTGATCTGCTGCAAGACGGTCATCGGTTACGGCGCGCCCAACCTGTGCGGCTCCCATGATTGCCACGGAGCGCCTTTGGGCGATGATGAAATCCAGGCTACGCGTGACAATCTGGGGTGGAATCATCCTCCTTTCGAGATTCCCGACGAGATCTACGCCGGCTGGGATGCCAGGGAGAAGGGCAAGGCGGCAGAAGACGACTGGAACGAGAAATTTGCCGCCTACAAGGCAGCCCATCCTGATCTGGCCGCCGAATTCGAGCGCCGCATGAATGGCGATCTGCCGGATAACTGGCAAAAGGTGGCCGACGATTACATCAAGGCTACGGATGAAGCCGCCGCCAGTCCCGCTACCCGCCAGGCCTCGCAGAAAGCGATTACCGCCTATGCCGCCGCTCTGCCGGAGTTTTTGGGAGGTTCCGCGGATCTGACGCCTTCCAATCTGACTTCCTGGTCGGACGCCAAGACCATCACCGATACCGTGGCTGATGGCAACTACATTTCCTACGGCGTACGCGAGTTTGGCATGTCCGCCATCATGAACGGCGTGGCCCTGCACGGTGGTTTCATTCCCTTCGGCGGCACCTTCCTGATGTTCTCCGAATACGCCCGCAATGCCCTGCGCATGGCGGCCCTGATGGGCGTGCGCAGCCTGTTTGTGTACACCCATGATTCCATTGGCCTGGGTGAAGACGGGCCTACCCACCAGCCCATCGAGCAGATTTCCACCCTGCGCCTGATTCCCAACATGAGTACCTGGCGTCCCTGTGATGCAGTAGAGACTGCGGTAGCCTGGAAATGCGCCATCGAGAAGAAGAGCGGCCCTTCCAGTCTGATCTTCTCCCGTCAGGGTCTGCCGCATCAGGTGCGTTCTGACGATCAGCTGTCTCTCATCGCCCACGGCGGTTACATCCTGCAGGACTGCGAGGGTACGCCTGAAGCCATTATCATCGCCACGGGTTCTGAAGTCGCCCTGGCAATGGAAGCGGCCAAGCAGCTTGCCGAAGAAGGGAAGAAGATTCGCGTGGTTTCCATGCCCTGTACCGAAGTTTTCGATGAGCAGGATCAGGAATACAAGGATTCCGTATTGCCTCCGGAAGTCACTGCCCGTGTCGCGGTGGAAGCCGGTGTGACCGACTTCTGGTACAAGTATGTGGGTACCGGCCGGGTTATCGGCATAGACCGCTTCGGTGAGTCCGCGCCTGCCGGTGAGCTGTTCCCCCATTTCGGCTTTACCGTCGATAATGTGGTCGGCGCGGTCAAGGGCGTAATGTGATTTTCCGGCGCCCTCCCGGAAGGGCGCCAGTTGGTTTTTTTGACAGAAAAATTGGAGAAAACTTATGACGATTAAAGTCGGTATTAACGGTTTTGGCCGCATTGGCCGCATGGTGTTCCGCGCAGTAACCAACGATTTCCCCGGTATCGAAATCGTAGGCATCAATGACCTGCTGGACGCTGATTATCTGGCCTACATGCTCAAGTACGATTCCGTGCATGGCCGCTTCCCCAAGGACGTATCCGTGGACGGAAACGCCTTTGTTGTCGATGGCAAGAAGATCCGTCTCACTGCCGAGCGTGATCCCGCCAATCTCAAGTGGGATGAAGTCGGCGCTGATATCGTTATCGATTGCACCGGTTTCTTCCTTACCGAGGAAGGCTGCCAGAAACACATCGACGCCGGCGCGAAAAAGGTGGTGCAGAGCGCGCCATCCAAGGACGGTACGCCAATGTTCGTATATGGCGTGAACCACGAGACCTATGCCGGCCAGACCATTGTTTCCGCCGCTTCCTGTACCACCAACTGCCTGGCTCCCGTGGCCAAGGTGCTGAATGACAACTGGGGACTGAAGCGTGGCCTGATGACTACGGTTCACGCCGCCACCGCCACCCAGAAGACGGTTGACGGGCCTTCCATGAAAGACTGGCGCGGCGGTCGTGGCATCCTGGAAAACATCATTCCTTCTTCCACCGGCGCGGCCAAGGCGGTGGGTGTGGTCCTGCCCGAGCTGAACGGCAAGCTTACCGGCATGGCTTTCCGGGTTCCCACTTCTGACGTATCCGTAGTGGATCTGACTGCCGAGCTGGAAAAGGAAGCCTCTTACGAGGACATTTGCGCGGCCATGAAGGAAGCCTCTGAAGGCGCCATGAAAGGCACTCTGGCCTATACCGAAGACAAGGTGGTTTCCACTGATTTCCGGGGCATCAGCGCCTCTTCCATCTTTGATGCAGGGGCGGGTATCGCCCTGGACGGCACTTTTGTCAAGGTCGTCTCCTGGTATGACAACGAGTACGGTTATACCTGCAACATGATGCGCTTCGTCGAGCACGTAGCCAACAACTGAGCACGGTGAAGCAGGGCGGGATTTCCCGCCCTGCTTTCTGTCCGGCGTTCACAGAATGTTTTGCAAAGCCGGAGGGTTTTGCAAATCGTTTTGAACTTCAGTCCTGAATCGTCTTCAGGTGTCAATATTTTCAGCAGGAGATACCATTATGTCTGTTATCAAGATGACCGATCTCGATCTTTCCGGAAAGCGCGTGCTGATTCGCCAGGATCTCAACGTGCCTGTCAAGGATGGCAAGGTGACCTCCGACAAACGTATCCGGGCCTCTCTGCCCACCATTCAGCACTGCATGGATGCCGGCGCCAGGGTCATGCTCATGTCCCACCTGGGACGTCCCACCGAAGGCGAGCCTGCCGAGGAATTCTCCCTCAAGCCCGTGGCCGATTACCTGACAGAGGCGCTGGGCAAGGAAGTGGCGCTGGTCAAGGACTATCTGGAAAAGGCTCCCGAACTGGAAAATGGTCAGGTGGTGCTGCTGGAAAATGTCCGCTTCAACAAAGGCGAAAAAGCCAATGATGAGGAGTTGTCCAAAAAATATGCTTCTTTGTGCGATATCTACGTGATGGACGCCTTCGGCACCGCGCACCGTGCCCAGGCCTCCACTCATGGCGCGGGCAAGTTTGCTCCAGTGGCCTGTGCCGGCCCGTTGCTGGCCGGCGAGCTGGAAGCCCTGGGCAAGGCGCTGGGCAATCCGGATCGTCCCATGGCGGCGATCGTTGGTGGCTCCAAGGTTTCCACCAAACTGACTGTGCTGGAAAGTCTGTCCAAGGTTGTGGATCAGCTCATCCCCGGTGGCGGCATTGCCAATACCTTCATTGCCGCGGCGGGTTACAACGTGGGCAAGTCCCTGTATGAAGAAGATCTGGTGGATGAAGCCAAACGTCTCATGGAAGCAGCCAGGGCCAAGGGCGGTGAGATTCCGGTTCCCACGGACGTGGTGGTGGGCAAGGAGTTCTCCGAAAATGCGCAAGCCACGGTGAAGAAGGTGGATGAAGTGGCCGACGACGACATGATTTTCGATATTGGCCCTGAAACCGCAGCGCGCTTTGGCGAGATGATGAAAGCCGCGGGTACCATTGTCTGGAACGGTCCCGTGGGCGTGTTCGAATTCGACCAGTTTGGTGAAGGCACCAAGGTTCTGGGCCTGGCCATTGCCGAATCCAAGGCTTTCTCCATCGCTGGTGGAGGAGATACCCTGGCTGCCGTGGACAAATATGGCATCGCGGATCGTATATCCTATATCTCTACTGGTGGCGGCGCCTTCCTGGAGTTTCTGGAAGGCAAGAAACTGCCGGCGGTCGCCATGCTGGAAGAACGCGCCCAGTCCTGATTACACTGTTTGAGCAACCGAGAAATCTATGCCAAGACGCACGAAAATAGTCGCCACACTGGGGCCGGCCACTGACGATCTCAAGGTACTGGACGAGGTGATCGCGGCAGGTGTGGATGTCGTTCGTCTGAACCTGTCTCACGGGTCTCATGCCGAACACGCGGAAAGGGCCGAGCGTATTCGCAACCGCTGCCGGGCCTCGGGCCGGCAGGTGGGTGTGTTGCTGGATCTGCAGGGCCCCAAGATCCGCATCGGTTCCTTCAAGGACGGCCCCATCCAGCTGGAAGAGGGCGATCACTTCATTCTGGATACCGCACTGGGCAAGAAGAGTGGCGATCAGGAACGGGTCAGCGTAACCTACAAGGCGCTGCCGGAAGAAGTATCCCGGGGCGATACCCTGTTGCTGGATGACGGCCAGATCGTTCTCTGGGTGGATGAGGTCATCGAAACCGAGGTTCGCTGCAAGGTCACCGTTGGCGGCACATTGTCGGACAAGAAGGGCATCAACAAGCAGGGCGGCGGGCTTTCCGCGCCGGCCCTGACCAAGAAAGACAAGGAAGACATCAAGTTTGCCGCCAGCATCGAGGCCGATTACCTTGCGGTCTCTTTCGTGCGCTCCGCGGCGGATGTGGATGCGGCGCGCAAACTGCTTACTGAAGCAGGTGGCAAGGGCGGTATCGTTTCCAAGATAGAACGCGCGGAAGCACTGGAGGCCATCGACGAAATCATCGATGCGTCCGATGCCATCATGGTCGCCCGGGGCGATCTGGGTGTGGAAATCGGTGATGCCGAGCTGCCTGCGGTGCAGAAGATGCTCATCAGCAAGGCGCGCTCCATGAACTGCGTGGTGATTACCGCCACCCAGATGATGCAGTCCATGATCGACAGTCCCATTCCTACCCGCGCCGAGGTATTCGATGTGGCGAATGCGGTTATCGATGGCACCGATGCCGTGATGCTTTCCGCAGAAACTGCTGCGGGCAAGTACCCCGCCAAGGCGGTGGAAGCCATGGTGCGGGTCTGCGCCGAGGCGGAGAAACAGGCGGCTACCCGCGTGTCTGACCACCGCCTGCACAGCGTGTTCGGGCGCATCGATGAATCCATTGCCATGGCCTCCATGTACACCGCCAATCATCTTGGCGTAAAAGCCATTGCCGCGCTGACGGAATCAGGATCCACGGCGAAATGGATGTCACGGATTTCTTCGGGGATTCCCATCTACGCCCTGACTTCCCACGTGGCCACCCGGCGCAAGGTAACCCTGTATCGCGGTGTGTATCCGGTGAGTTTCGATGTAACCGGCTACAATTCCCAAATGGCCAATGTGGAAGTAATCGAGGAACTGCGCCGCCGGGGTGCGGTTCGTGATGGCGACCTGGTGATTATCACCAAGGGTGATTTGTCCGGTGTGGAAGGCGGCACCAACGTAATGAAGATTGTGCGTGTCGGGGATGTCTATGTCCCCGAATGCGAATAAACACTCTGGCCGGCAGTCGTTTTGCCGGTCAAACCGATAAATTTGAAATAACCTGACATAAGGAGAGAATCATGGCTCTGATTTCCATGCGACAACTACTGGACTATGCGGCTGAACATGACTTTGGCATGCCCGCATTCAACGTCAACAACATGGAGCAGGTGCATGCCATCATGCAGGCTGCCGATGAACTGGACAGCCCGGTCATCATGCAAGGCTCTGCCGGCGCCCGTTCCTATGCCGGCGAACCCTTCCTGCGCCATCTGATCACGGCCGCGGTGGAAATGTACCCGCATATTCCCATTGTCATGCACCAGGATCATGGCTCCGAGCCCGCGGTATGCCTGCGTTCCATTCAGTCCGGTTTCAGCTCGGTGATGATGGACGGTTCCCTGATGGCCGACATGAAAACCCCCTCCACCTTCGAATACAACGTTGAAGTGACCAAAACGGTGGTGGACATGGCTCACGCCGGCGGTGTTTCCGTGGAAGGCGAGCTGGGCTGCCTGGGTTCCCTGGAAACCGGGATGATGGGCGAGGAAGACGGTCATGGTTCCGATGATCAGCTGGACATGGATCAGCTGCTCACCGATCCTGACGAAGCGGCGGATTTCGTGAAGAAGACCGGCGTGGATGCCCTGGCCATCGCCATCGGCACTTCTCATGGCGCCTACAAGTTCACCAAGCCGCCCACCGGCGAAGTGCTGCGTATCGACCGCATTCGCGAGATTCACGCCCGCCTGCCCAACACCCACCTGGTCATGCACGGTTCCTCTTCCGTTCCCCAGGAGTGGCTGAAGATCATCAACGAGTTCGGCGGCGACATGGGCGAGACCTACGGCGTGCCCGTGGAAGAGATCGTTGAAGGTATCAAGAATGGCGTGCGCAAGGTCAATATCGATACCGACCTGCGCATGGCATCCACCGGCGCGGTGCGTCGTCACCTGCACGAGAACCCGTCCAACTTCGATCCGCGCAAATTCCTCAAGGCCTCTACTGAAGCCATGAAGGAAATCTGCAAGGCGCGCTACGAAGCCTTCGGCTCCGCGGGCCATGCTTCCAAAATCAAGCCCATTTCCCTGGAGGAAATGTACAAGCGTTACGAGTCGGGTTCCCTGGATCCCAAGGTGAGCTGATTTTACTCTGACTTGTCAATGCAACAAAAAAGGCGCTTCGGCGCCTTTTTTGTGTTTCTGGTTGTGATGGAAAAAAGCGCCACGAGGGCGCCTTCTGTTGTCAGATTGATGTTGTCCAGATGACAGTTATTACTTCTTAATTACTGTATATGGCCAAACGCTGAGATAGGTAACTACGGAAACAATTCTCCATTGTCCTCCAATCCATACATAAAGGGTTGTGGTACAGAAAACTCCGCCACAGTGGGTGTTGGTTTTAGTGTCTCCATCTTTTGCGGCGTCCATGCTGGCAGTACGTTCATCATCGGAATAGTCTGTCAGGATGTTTTCCATGTCGGCCATTGCGCGATTCATGTCCTGCACGGTGATTTGCCCGCGGGCCATCATCAGTTCCAGTTGCTGAGAAAGAAGATCTTTTTGCGTGGCCAGCGCAGGCATCGGAGGAAGATATTTCTCCGGGCTTGCCTCCAGGTCTGATAATTCTTCCTCTGTCAATGCCAGGCCGATCAAGCTTTGGTTGGCGGCTACATAGCGGGCAATTTTTTGCTGGAGGCCATCCAGTCCTGTTTCTGACTGAAAACTGCTCGCCGTGGCATGTTGAAAGAAAAATGCTGCTCCCAAAATTATCCATAAGAATTTTTTCATTTATGTCTCTCCATCTATTCCTTAGCCCGAATATTGCACCAGAATCCGGAATTTTCCCGGAGAGATTTTTGCCCAGATTGTTCGAACGTACAAAAGTCGATGTTATTCATTGACTTGCAGGGCGTTCGGGCAAGCTGGGTGAAAAGATCCCGGGAAAAACCGGATAGCATGACAGGTACAAACTGTATCCAGCATAATCGTCACGCAACATGCTGTAATTCATGGTAAAAAACTCACATTTTGCGCGTTCTGGTGCAATATTCGGGTTAGCTGTAGCAAAACCAAGCATGTTATATAGAACATGCAGGGGAAAGAATATCCCCCCCCAAGGGTATGTCAAGCCAGACTATCGTGGCGTTGAATCAGCTTGACGATACGGATATTTCATCAGATTTCGGCCAGCAGCTTGATGACCTCACCGGGTTGCAGCCAGCCGAGCAGGCTGGAGTCCAATACCACACCCGCCATCAGTTCGCCGATGACAGCTGGTGCGCCCAGCTGCACGGCAATTTCGGCAAACCGCCTTGCGGTCACCAGGATGATCAGCAGATAAAGAAAAAAGTATGGGTTTCCATGGCTCGCTGGGCGTTTGATGTTGTGCTCAGAATACCATGAGGGGCGGTTTGTTCAGCAATTCCATTTGCTGTTGCAAAATGGTGAGCTGCTCCTGCCAGTAGGCAGGGCTGCCAAACCAGGGAAAAGCCCTGGGAAAGGCCGGATCGTCCCAGCGGCGGGCCAGCCAGGTGCTGTAGTGGATCAGGCGCAGGGTTCGCAGGGGTTCGATGAGGGCCAGCTCCCGGGTATCGAAATCGTGGAACAGGCGATAGCCTTCGATGAGTTCGCTGAGCTGCAGGGTCATTTCCTGACGGTCGCCGGAGAGCAGCATCCAGAAATCCTGAATTGCCGGGCCGTTGCGGCAGTCGTCCATGTCCACGAAATGCGGGCCCTGGTCTGTCCACAGGATGTTGCCGGGATGACAGTCGCCGTGGAGGCGCAGGGGCTGGAAGTCCGCCGACATGAAGATGCGGTCGATTTGTTCAAGCAGCGCTTCACAGACAGTCAGGTAGGCGGTGGCGGTTTCCCCTGGCAGCAGGCGCGACTCACGCAGCCAGTGAAAGGACTTCCAGCCCAGGTTTTCCACGCTCAGGGTTTCCCGATGCTGAAATGGCCGGCTGGCGCCAACGGCGTGGATGCGCCCGAGGAAGCGGCCTATCCATTCCAGGTGCTCGGGGTTTTCCAGGTTGGGACTGCGGCCGCCCTGGCGGGGATAGACGGCGAAGCGAAAACCCTGATATTCGAACAGGCTCTGTTTTCTGTCGTCCAGCAGGGGAGGCACCACCGGAATTTCCTGCTCTGCCAGCTCCAGGCTGAACTGGTGATCTTCGAGTATGGCCGCATCGGACCAGCGCTCAGGGCGATAGAATTTGGCGATGATGGGCGGCTGTTCTTCCAGCCCGATCTGCAGCACCCGGTTTTCGTAGCTGTTCAGGGGCAGCAGCGTTCCATCCACCTCGAAACCGACGCTTTCGATGGCGTCGAGAATCAGATCGGGCGACAGCCGGTCGTAAGGATGACTCAAAGGTTCACGCCAGCCTTGCGCAGTTGAGCGGGGAATTGTTTGGCGTTGAACCCCTGAATCTTGTGTTCTCCGACCAGTAACAGCGGTACGCCCCGGCCGCCGTGGCGTTGATATGCCTTGAACGCCCGTGCATTACGCTGCACGTCCATTTCAACAAATCTGATCTGATGCTGCTTCAGCCATTGCTTGAGCTGGCGGCAATGGCCGCAGCTGGTGGTGCTGTACAGGGTGATGCGGGGTTGTTTGCTTTTCATTTTCCCGTCAGACGCTGCTCCGCCTCGCGGTATTTTTCCGCGGTCTTGTCGATGATCGCCCGGGGAAGTTCCGGGCCTGGCGGGGTCTTGTCCCAGTCCAGGGTTTCCAGATAATCACGAACGAACTGTTTGTCGAAGCTGGGTGGGCTGATGCCGGGACGGTACTGGTCGGCGGGCCAGAAACGGGATGAATCGGGAGTCAGCGCTTCATCGATGATATGCAGCCTGCCGTCTTCATCCAGACCGAACTCGAATTTGGTGTCAGCGATGATGATGCCTTTCTCCAGGGCATAGGCGGCCGCTTCGGTATAGATGCGCAGGCTTGCGTCGCGCACCTGTTGCGCCAGATCCTTTCCCAGCAGATCGACCGTGTGGGCAAAGTCCACGTTCACGTCATGTTCACCCAGTTCGGCCTTGGTGGACGGGGTGTAGATGGCTTCGGGCAATTGGTCCGCCAGTTGCAGCCCCCGGGGCAGGTCGATGCCGCAAACCTGGCCGGTTTTCTGGTAATCTTTCCACCCCGAGCCGATAATGTAGCCGCGTACGATGGCTTCCACGGGCAGGGGCTTGAGACGGCGCACCACGATGGCCCGGTCGCCCAGGGCGGCTCTTTCCTCGGCATTCGTAACCACATCTTCCAGGGCAATGTCGGTGAGATGGTTGGGAATGATGTGCTGCATGCGCCGGAACCAGAAATTCGATACCCGGGTCAGCACCTCGCCCTTGCCGGGAATGGGCTGGGGCAGGATCACATCGAACGCCGACAGGCGATCCGTGGTGACGATGAGCATGTGTGCGTCATCGATGGCGTAGATGTCGCGCACCTTGCCGCGATTGACAAGCGCCAAGCTGGAAACATCGGACTGGTAGAGGGCGGTCATGTTGAAACCATCATATCGACAAAAAAGAGATTATACCTATGGATGAGCAGGCACACAGCGACTATATGACTGCTTTTCGCGGCAGCTTCACCTCGGCCCTGCGTTGGCATCATCTGGATGCTCTGTGGCAGCGCCTGCGGGAAAGGCCTGATGGATGGTATGTGTATGCCATCGGTGAAGCGGTTCCGGACAAGGTGTTGACGGCGGAGGAGTTTGGCGCCTTTCTCAACGAGGTGGACAGGCTGCTGCGGGAAGAGCATGAGGAGGACTACTGTGGCATCGTCTATGCCGATGATCTTCAGCAACCTGCGATGGTGAAAATCTATGATCCCAACAACCTGGGGGTGGTCTGTGGCTACAGCGAGAATCCTCCTTTGCCGGGATGGGTGTTGAGCCGTATTCCCCCGGTGGATCTGGAAGCCGATCGGCCCTTGCCCAACAACCGCAAACGCTGGTGGAAAAAACTGTTTGGTGGATAGGCTTGTCATTTGCGGTTCGGCCCGCCATTGGCAAGGAGAAAATAACCTAGTAAAATAGTAAATTATTACAAAAGCTCCCGGAGTAGAGAATGAGTGAAGACAAACAACAGCAGGCCCTGGCGGATATCACCCGCGCGGTGATGAATCTGCTGGAAAGCTGGAAGCTGGACAACAGCACCATGCATGAGATCCTGGCCATGCCCAAGGAAGTGCGAACCCGCAATTTTGCCCATTTTCGTGATGGCAAGGCCAGCTTTCCCAATGATCCCAATGTATTGCGCCGTTCCCAGTATCTGTTGCGCATCGCGGACGCGTTGCGTACCGCCTATCCCATGAATCCCAAAATGTCCGGGCGCTGGATTCATCAGCCCCAGCGCCGCTTTGGCGGACGTACCCCGATTTCCATGATTCTCAATCAGGGAGAAACCGGGCTGGTAACCGTACTTTCCGAACTGGACTGCACCTTTGCCTGGGATTGCACCGGTTCCAAGGCGGTTTCTGCGGCAAAATAGCCGCTTTCCGCACGGTTTTATGCACACAGGGAAAAGAGGATTTTCTCTTTTCCCTGTTTTTTTCGTGGATTTCAAGGGGTTGCAGAACATATTTTGTAACTTGTTGATTGTTAACGATTAATAATTTGTATAAAATTTGTACAATGTAATTCGCAGGCCGTTATTTCCGGCATTTGCCTGTTGTTCCCAAAGTTTATGCACACAGTTATCCACAGGATTTGTGGATATTGTTACAGAATGGTTACAGGACAATGATGTGTGCATCATGCTGCAAGTGATTTCTTTGGATGGATATCTAAGTTGTTGATTTGTGATTTCCCGCCTAGCCCGAATATTGCACCGGAATCCGGAATTTTCCCGGAGAGATTTTTGCCCAGATTGTTCGAACGGACAAAAGTCGATGTTATTCATCGGCTTGCAGTGCGTTTGGGCAAGCTGGGTGAAAAGATCCCGGGAAAAACCGGATAGCATGACAGGTACAAACTGTATCCAGCATACTCGTCACAGCAACATGCTGTAATTCATCGTAAAAACCCACATTTTGCGCGTTCTGGTGCAATATTCGGGCTAGCCCGAATATTGCACCGGAATCCGGAATTTTCCCGGAGAGATTTTTGCCCAGATTGTTCGAACGGACAAAAGCCGATGTCATTCATCGACTTGCAGGGCGTTCGGACAAGC
>Ga0256841_1000362_pt1 | contig 48669 bp, 51 predicted proteins | sample 356308metaG_FD_185971 | JGI IMG/M metagenome (GOLD analysis project Ga0256841, IMG submission 185971) | Hydrothermal vent microbial communities from Mid Atlantic Ridge, Atlantic Ocean - 356-308 | ecosystem: Environmental > Aquatic > Marine > Hydrothermal vents | place: Atlantic Ocean: Mid...
CGGTGCCGAACTTCTTCCGAAACTCGGCGACCTTGGCGTCGGAGAGGGGGGCGTCGGAGGCCCCGAAGTGGACGGTCTGGGCAAAGAGCTGCCGGACGCCGCCGCCGGAGCCGATCGACTGGTAGTTGACCCGCACCCCGGTCTGCTGGTGGTAGACCGCGAAGTACTTGGCGTAGAGGGGGTAGGGGAAGGTGGCCCCGGCCCCGTTCAGCTGGACCGGACGGGCCGCCGCCAGCCCCAGCAGCAAAAACCCCAAGAGGAGGATCCCTTTACGCATGCACCATCACCTCCACGACCAGGCTAGCCCCCCAACGTCAGGGGAAGGTCAGGGCTAAACTCGGACCATGGAACCGATGTTCATCCCCCAGGGTGCCGCCGGCACCGTGACCGGGAGCTGCCACCTGCTCGCCTACCGGGGCTACCGCCTGCTGGTGGAGTGCGGGATGTACCAGGGCGAGGCCGAGCCCAAGAACTACACCCCCTTCGGCTTCGACCCCGCCCGGGTCGACGCGGTGGTGGTCACCCACGCCCACCTCGACCACATCGGCCGGCTCCCCCGTCTGGTCCGCGAGGGCTACCGGGGGCCGGTCTTCGCCACCGAGCCCACCCTGCTGCTCATGCGGCCGATCCTCGAGGACGCCCTCAAGATCATGAACGAGGAGATCGCCCGCGCCCGCAGGAAGGGCCTGCCGGTTCCCGAGCCGCTCTGGGACGAGGACGACCTGGCCGAGCTCTACCGCCGGCTCCAACCCCTCCCCTACTACCGGCCCCGCCGGTTCGGCCCCTTCTCGGTCGAGCTGCAAAACGCCGGCCACCTGCCGGGCTCGGCCTTCGTGGTGGTCGAGGTGGAGGCCAAACGGCTGGTCTTCTCCGGCGACCTCGGCCACCGCCGCAAGGAGGTGCTCCCCGACCCCGACTACCCCCCAAAGGCCAACCTGGTAGTCAGCGAGGGCACCTACGGCGACCGCCCCCACAAGCCGCTGGCGGCCACCCTCGACGAGTTCGCCCAGGTGGTGGGCGCGACCCTGGGCCGGGGCGGGAAGGTGATCGTCCCCGCCTTCGCCCTGGAGCGGGCCCAGGAGATCCTCTACTACCTGCGGGAGTTCGAGGAGCGGCGGCGGATCCCGGTGGCCCCGGTCTTCGTCGACTCTCCCCTCACCACCCGGGTGAGCGCGGTCTACGAGCGGGTCCGGGACGCCTTCTCGTTGAAGGTGCAGGCGCTCTTCAAGGCGGGCAAGGACCCCTTCCGCCCCCAAAGGCTCCGCTACACCGCCGACGTCGAGGAGTCCAAGCGCCTCAACGAGCTCGAGGGCCCAGCCACCATCATCGCCGGCAGCGGCATGCTCACCGGCGGCCGCATCCTCCACCACCTCCGCCACCACCTCGGCGAGCCCGAGTCGGCGGTGCTCTTCGTCGGCTACCAGCCCCGCGGCGGGCTGGGGCGAAGGCTCTTGGAGGGGGCCCGCCGGGTCCGCATCCACGGCCACGAGGTCCCGGTGCGGGCCCGGGTGGTCGGGCTGGGGGGCTTCTCCGGCCACGCCGGGCAGGACGAGCTCCTCGACTGGCTCGCCGGCGAGCCCCGGGTCCTCCTGGTCCACGGCGAGCCCGACAAACTCAAGGCGCTCCAGAAAAAGCTCCGCGAACGGGGCCAGCGGGCCGAGCTCGCCCGCCTGGGCCAGGGCTACCCCTTCTGACCCTGATTAGGGCAAATGCCCCTAACCGCCGAACCTCCGAGCGGGCGATAATACACCAAATATCCTCGCGTCGTCCGCGAAAAGGAGGTGAGGCATGCTCACGCGAAGGCAGGTCTTGAAGCTTGGGACCCTTTCCTCCAGCGTTTTCTTGCTCCGGGGGAGGGCCCAGCCCTCGGCCGGCACCCGGCTCCACAAGCCGGTCGGCGAGCACCCGGTGATCTGCCCCTACTGCGCCACCGGCTGCGGGATGATCGCGGCCGCCCAGGGGGGGCGACTGGTCAACCTCGAGGGCGACCCCGACCACCCCATCAACCGCGGCCGGCTCTGCCCCAAGGGGGAGGCCGCCCGGGGCTTCGCCGAGAGCCCCTTCCGGATGACCGAGGTCCTCTACCGGGCCCCGGGCTCGGACAAGTGGGAGAAGAAGGACCTCGACTGGGTCATCGACAGGGTGGCCCGCCGCATCAAGGCCACCCGCGACAAGACCTGGCAGGCCACCGACAGCGAGGGGCGGACCCTGAACCGCACCGAGGCGATCGCCTTCCTGGGCGGGAGCTCCAACGGCAACGAGGAGTGCTACCTCTTCGTCAAGCTGGCCCGGGCCCTCGGGCTCAGCTACATCGAGCACCAGGCCCGGATCTGCCACTCCTCCACCGTTCCCGCCCTGGGCGAGAGCTTCGGCCGGGGGGCGATGACCAACCACCCGATCGACTTCAAAAACGCCGACGTGATCCTGGTCGAGGGCGGCAACCCCGCCGAGCAGCACCCCCTCACCTTCCACTGGATCATGGAGGCCAAGAAGCGGGGCGCCAAGCTGATCGTGGTCGACCCCCGCTTCAACCGCACCGCCTCCCGGGCCGACCTCTTCGCCCAGATCCGGGTGGGCACCGACATCGCCTTCATGGGCGGGCTGATCCACTACATCCTGGAGCACGGGCTCTACGACGAGTACTACGTCAAGAACTACACCAACGCGAGCTTCCTGATCCACCCCGACTTCAAGACCGCCACCGACCTCGACGGGGTCTTCAGCGGCTTCCAGCCCACCCCGGAAAACCCCGAGCAGGAGGGGGTCTACGACCGCAGCACCTGGACCTACCAGCTCGACGAGCAGGGCTACGTCAAGCGCGACCCCACGCTTCAAGACCCCCACACCGTCTTCCAGCTTTTGAAAAAGCACTATTCCCGCTACGATCTTAAGACCGTCTCCGACATCACCGGCATCCCGGTCAAGAAGCTGGAGAAGATCTACGCCACCTACGCCTCCACCGGCCGCCCCGGCCGGGTGGGCACGATCACCTACGCAATGGGGGCCACCCAGCACTCCTACGGCACCCAGCACATCCGCACCTACGCCATCGTTCAGCTCCTGCTCGGCAACATCGGGGTGGCGGGCGGCGGGGTGAACGCCCTCCGGGGCCACTCCAACGTCCAGGGCTCCACCGACCACGCGATCCTCTTCCACATCCTCCCCGGCTACATGCCGACCCCCAAGGCCCACCAGCAGAGCCTGGAGACCTACCTCGCCGAGTCGACCCCGAAACGCCTCCTCCCCAACGCCCCCAACTGGTGGGAGAACCTCCCCAAGTACTTCGTTAGCCTGCTCAAGGCCTGGTGGCCGGAGATCGACCCCAAGATCAGCTACCACTACCTCGCCAAGCTCGCCCCCCACAAAGACGGCAAGCCCGACGCCTCCACCGACTTCTCCCACCACGCCCTTTTGCACGCGGCCCTCTCCGGGGTGCTCAAGGGGATGGTGGTGCTCGGCCAGAACCCGGCGATGAGCGCGGCCAACGTCCACATGGCCCGTAAGGCGCTCGACGCCCTGGAGTGGATGGTCGTGCTCGACCCCTTCGAGACCGAGACCGCCGCCCACTGGAAGCGGCCGGGGGTGAACCCCGCCGACGTCCAGACCGAGGTCTTCTTCATCCCCACCCCGGTCTGGATCGAGAAGACCGGTTCGATCACCAACACCGGGCTTTGGGCCCAGTGGTCGGAGAAGGCGGTGGACCCGCCCGAGGGCACGGTCGACGAGATGTACTTCTTCACCCGGCTGGTGGAGAAGCTCAAAGAGCTCTACCAAAAGGAGGGCGGGGCCTTCCCCGACCCGATCCTCCACCTCTCCTGGCCCCAGTACTCGGAGAAGCAGGCCGAGGCCTGGGCCAAGGAGATCAACGGCTACGACCTCACCACCGGCAAGCAGGTGGCGAGCTTCACCCACCTCAAGGCCGACGGCACCACCGCCGCCGGCAACTGGCTCTACTCCGGCTCCTGGACCGAGGCCGGCAACATGATGGCCCGCCGCGACTCCAAGACCGACCACCCGGCGGGGATCGGAATCTACCCCAACTGGGCCTGGTGCTGGCCGGTCAACCGGCGGATCCGCTACAACCGGGCCTCGGTCTGGTTCGACACCGGCCAGCCCCGGGACCCAAAGCGCTGGGTCATCCGCTGGGACCCCGAGAAGAAGAAGTGGCTGGGCGACGTGCCCGACGGCGGCTGGGCTCCGGGCACCGTGCTCCCCTTCATCATGAAGCCCGACGGGGTCGGCCACATCTTCGCCACCAAGCTCAAGGACGGCCCCTTCCCCGAGCACTACGAGCCCTGGGAGAGCCTGGTCCTAAACCCCATGGGCCACCAGAACGACCCCGTCTGCAAGGTCTGGAAGTTCAAAGACCTCGACGTCTACGGCGACCCCGAGGCCTACCCCATCATCGCCACCACCTACCGGCTCACCGAGCACTGGCACACCGGCATGATGAGCCGGAACGTCCCCTGGCTCCTGGAGCTCCAGCCCGATCCCTTCGTCGAGATCGGCACCGCGCTGGCCCAGGACCTGGGGATTAAGAACGGCGACTGGGTCCTGGTCGAGTCCGCTCGCGGCTCGGTGGAGGCGGTGGCCATCGTCACCCAGCGCATCCAGCCGATGAAGATCGAGGACGCCAAGGGGGTGCGCACCGTCCACCAGGTCGGCCTGCCCTGGCACTGGGGCTACATGGGCGGCGGCGCCCGACCCAACTCGGCCGGGAACGCCCTCACCCCCAGCGTCCACGACCCCAACGCCTTCATCCCGGAAACCAAGGCGATGCTGGTCCGGATCAAGAAGCTCGCCCGACCGCCCAAGAAGATCGACCTCGACTACAAGCGGCTCTCGCGCGAGCAAAAGCTCCGCTTGGCGGAGAAGCTCTAGGGAGGGAGCATGCCAAGGTCCAGCGATTTTGCCATCCTCTTCGACGCCTCCTACTGCATCGGCTGCCGGGCCTGCCAGGTCGGCTGCAAGCAGTGGAACGACCTCCCGGCAACCGAGACCCAAAACACCGGGTCCTACGACCCACTGGTCCTCTCGGCCCAGACCTGGCTCAAGATGAGCTACCACGAGGGGCTGGATAAGCAGGGCGAGGTCTACTGGGACTTCACCCGCACCTCCTGCATGCACTGCAGCGAGGCGGCCTGCGTCGAGGCCTGCCCCACCGGGGCGATGAACTACCGCCCCGGCGGGGTGGTGACGGTGGACCAGGACTGGTGCATCGGCTGCCGCAACTGCGTGCAGGCCTGCCCCTACGACGCGGTGCACTACGACGAGGAAAAGGGCGTGGTGCAAAAGTGCACCCTCTGCCACGACCGGATCGCCAACGGACTGGAACCGGCCTGCGTCAAGGCCTGCCCCACCGGGGCGCTCCGCTTCGGGACCTACGGGGCCATGCGGCGGGCCGCCCGGGAGCGGGTCGAGGCGCTCAAGGCCGAGGGCTACGACGAGGCCAACGTCTACGGCCTCAAGGAGATGGGCGGCACCCACGTGATCTACGTGCTGCTCCGCCACCCCTCGACCTACGGCCTGCCGATCGAGCCGATGACCCAGCGCCACAAGGTGGCGGTCGACTGGCTCTCCGCCGGCATCGCCGCCGCCACCCTGGGCACGCTGGGCTGGGTGATCGCCCGTCGCGAGGAGGTCTCGGGAGGTGAATCATGAGCGGCGGCGAGTGGGGCATCTACATCGTCCTCTACTTCTGGCTGGCAGGCTTCGGCGGGGGGGCGTTCCTCCTCGCCCTGAGCCAGCGGGACCGCTGGCTGGAACGGGTCGGGGCCTGGCTCGCCTTCCTCGGCGTGGTGGTCGGCGCCCTCCTCCTGGTCATCGACCTCGGCCAGCCTCTCCGGTTCTGGCACCTCTTGGCGAGCTTCCGGCCAATCTCGGTGATGTGGCTGGGCTCGGCCTTCCTCTTCCTCGACGGGATCGCGCTCTTTATCCTGCTGTTTTTGCGGGAGTGGCCGCCCCTCCTGGTCTGGGTGGCGGCGATCCTGACCCTCTTGGTGGTGGGCTACACCGGGGTCTTGCTCACCGCCACCGCCAAGCCCTTCTGGTCGGCGAGCCCCTTGATCCCCTGGATCTTCCTGGCCTCGGCCGGCACCACCGGGGCCGCCGTGCTCGCCCTCTTTGGAGCGAGCGAGGGCGTCCACCGGGCGGCCTACTGGCTGGCCTGGGTCGAGGGGGCCCTGATCCTCCTGCACCTGGTCTGGACCTACCCCAGCGCCGAGACCGCCGTGCGGGCGCTGCTCTCGGGCCCGCTGGCCTGGGCGTTCTGGGGCTTCGTGGCCTTTGGCTTTGGCCTCCCCCTCTGGCTGGAGACCCGCAAAAAGGGGCTCTGGCTGGCCGCCCTGTTGGTCCTGGTGGGGGGGTTCCTGCTCCGCTACTTCGTGGTCTACGCCGGTCAGATAGGGTACGTGATCTAAAGAAGGGGCCGCCTCCGGGCGGCCCCGTTCGGGGAGACTTCCATGACGCTGGCCGAACTCTACCGGGAACTCGACGCGATCCCCGCCCCCGACTGGACGCCGGGGGCCCCCTTCAGGGAGGCCGGGGCGGTGCTCCGGGCGGTGGTCGAGAGGCTTCGGGCCTACGACCCCGAGCTGGCGGAAGAGGCCGCCGGGCTCCTCGGGCTGGAGGCCGGGGAACTCGAGGCCCTCCTGGCCGAGGCCTACGCCGGCGAGCTTGGGGACCGGCCGGAGGCCGAGCGCTTCGCCCTCCTCGCCGCCCTCCGGGCCTACGCCCGGGGAATGGGCCGGGAGGCCGAGGGGGAGGACGCCCGCTGCCCGGTCTGCGGGGGCGAGGCCGACGTCGCCTACCTCGACGAGGAGGGGTTCCGGCACCTGGTCTGCGGGGTTTGCGACAGCCGCTGGACGGTGCCCCGCATCGCCTGCCCCTACTGCGGCGAGACCCGCCACGAAAGGCTCCGCTACTACCCCTACGACCCCCACTACCGGCTCTACCAGTGCCTCACCTGCGGCGCCACCCTGCCGGCGGTGGACCTAAGGGAGGCGGGGCGGCTCGACCTCCCTTCGCTCCGGGCGGCGGGGGTCGAGATGCGCTACCTGCTCGAGACCCAGCGGGTGGAGGGCTAGCCGTGTACCGCTACCAAAAGGGCGAGCTGGTCCCCGCCGAGTTCCCCCTTCCCCCCGAGGACGAGCTCGAGGTGGTGGTCAACGACCGGGTGCTGGTCCGGCTCGCCTACACCCCCGGCGCCGAGGCCGCGCTGGGGCTCGGCTACCTCTGGAACCAGGGGTTTTTTGACCGGCTCGACCAGGTGGCCTGGGTCTACGACCCTGACCGGCGGCGCTTTTGCTTGCGGGTGGAACGGGTTCCCGAGGCCGAGGTCGGCCTCCGGAGCTCGGCCTGCGTCGGCGGGCTGAGCTACGGCCGCCGCCCGTTGAGGCCGCTGCCCGAGGCCGCCGTCGAGCCCGAGCTCCCCTTCCTGCTCCACCGAAAGCTGCAGGCGGCCTCCCGGCTTTACAAAAGGACCCGCGGGGTGCACGCGGCAGCGCTCTTTGACCTCGAGGGCCGCCTCCTCCTCCACTTCGAAGACGTCGGCCGCCACAACGCCCTCGACCGGCTGGCAGGGGCGGCGCTCCTCGAGGGCCTCTCGGGGCCCTTCGCCCTCGCAGCCACCGGCCGGTTCTCCCGCGAGATGGCCGAGAAGGCGATCCACCTGGGGGCGGTGGTGGCGGTCACCCGCACCGGGGCCACCGACCGGGCGGTGCGCCTGGCCCGGGCCTTCGGGCTCACCGTGGTGGCCTACGTCCGGCCCGGGAGCTACCGGGTCTACGCCCACCCCGAGAGGCTCTCGAGGTCCTCGGGCCGGTTGACGTTGGCGAAGATCGAAGACCCGAAGCGGTCCCGCACCTCCCGCCAGGGGAGGTAGCGGGCCCCGCCCTCGTCGAGCAGGCGGCGGATAAAGTAGTCGCCGCTTTTGAGCAGGCGCTCGGCCAGGGGCAAAAGCGCCTTGGTGTAGACCGCCGCCAGCGGCTCGGGCCAGTCCTCCGGGCCCATCGCCACCACCGCCGGGGCGTCCTCCAACCGCTCGAGCAGAAAGGCCCAGTACCCCGGGGTGAGGTTCGGCAGGTCGCAGGCGGCCACCGCCACCGCCCGGTTTCGAGCGTGGAAGAGGGCGGCGTGGATCCCCGAGAGGCTGTCGCCGCCGGGGATCACGTCGGGGTAGACCGGCACCCCGAACCCGGGGTAGGGGCGGTTCGCCACGACGAAGCTCTCGTCGGCCTCGCTCAGGCTGTCGAGCACGTGCCCCAGGAGGGGCTTGCCGCGCCAGACGAAGCGGGCCTTGTCCCGCCCGAAGCGCCGGGAGCGCCCGCCGGCCAGCACCGCGGCGGAAAAGGGGGGGACCACGGCCCCACCATACAAAAGGCGGGGGCCCCTAGGGGCCCCCGCCGCGGCCACGCCGGCTACTTCAGGTCCAAGTAGAACCGCGGGCCAAAGCTCAGGTAAACGAAAGGCCGGCTGGCCCCGAAGGTGTAGTAGACCCGCGCCCAAGTCAGGAACGAGACGTTCCCGGCAAAGGCAGGCCGCCACTCGTAGCCGGCGCTGAGCCGCGTGTGGAAGTAAAACCGGCTACCCCCGTAGTGGGCGCCCAGGCCAAGCCGAGCCAGGGCGCTCCCCTGCTCGGACTTCAGGAAGGGGTACTCGACGAACCCGGTGAACCAGGCGTTTTGCCACGAACCCACGTGGAAGGAGAACGAGGCGCCGGCCGAAAGGGGCCCGATCGCCTCGGGAACGCCGGCGGCGATACCTGCCCCCAGTCCGAAGCTGGGGTAGAAGTCGAGACCCGCCCAGGTCGTGTCCACGAAGACGGTGCGGGCCTGGGCCCAACCCAACGCCAACGCCAGACCGAGGAACCACGCCAAATACCGCTTCTTCATCGCATCACCTCCGCCGCCATGGTACCGTCGGGAGCGGACGGAGCCTGTGACAAACCGACACGGCTAGGCCGGCACCTCGGCGACGATGCGGGTCCCCCGGCCGGGGGCGCTCTCGATGGCCAGCCGCCCGCCCCGGGCCTGCACCCGCTCCCGCATCTGGGCCAGGCCGAAGTGCCCCTCCCGGGGGGCCGCCCGGGGGTCGAAGCCGACCCCGTCGTCGGCCACCTCGAGGCGGGCCCCCCGGGGGTTCTCGGCCACCAGCCGGACCTCGACCCGCCGGGCGCGGGCGTGCTTGGCCACGTTGTTGAGGGCCTCCTGCAGCACCCGGAAGAGGGCCAGCTCGGAGGCCTGGGTGAGAGCGGGCTCGCCCTCGACCGCTACCGCCACCCGGAACCCGGCCTGCTCGGCGAAGGCCTGGGCGTAGCGGCGCACCGACTCGACGAAGCCGTAGCGCTCGAGGTCGATCGGCCGCAGCGCGAAGATCGAGCGCCGCACCTCGCGGATCTGGGCCCGGAGCACCTTGCGAACCCGGGCGAGCTCCTCCTCGGCGCGGTCGGGATCCTTCCTAAGGAGCCGGGCGGCGAGGTCGAGCTTTAAGGCCATGAAGGCCAGGGCCTGGGCGATGCCGTCGTGGATCTCGCGGGCGATCCGGGTGCGCTCCTCGTGGATGGCGAGCTCCTCGGCCCGAAGGTAGGCCTGGGCATTCCGAACCGCCAGGGTCACCTGGGAGGCGAGCAGCTTGAGGAAGGCGAGCTCGCCCCGAAGCCGCTCGTGTTCGCCGATTAAGAGCAGCACCCCCACCGGGGTCTTGTCCCCCAGCGGGACCGCCAGCCAGCCGGTGCCCAGGAAGACCGGTTTCTTGAGGGCGTCGCGCCAGGCCCCCTCGGGGAGGAAGGCCCGCCGGCTCGGGGCCTCGCCGCGGAAGGCCCAGAGCTTTAGGACCCCGCCCTCGTCAAGCAGGTAGACCGCCCCGCCCTCGGCCCCGGCCCAGGCCACGATCCGCTCGAGCAGGCGCTCCAGCAGCTTGCCGAGGTTGGCCTCGGCGCGGAGGGCCTCGTCGACCTCGAAGAGGGTGAGGAGGTCGCGGGTGCGGGCCTCGGCGGCCTCCAGGACCGAGTCGACCTCGCCGGCGAGGACCTCGAGGAACCCCTTCTCGACCTGGCCGAAAAAGCAGAGCCGCCCCCCGCTCCGGGGCAGCTCGACCGCCACCAACCCCTCGGCCCGACAGCCGGCGGAGGGAAAACCGGCGGTGCTGTAGCGGTACTCGCCGAGCTTGAGCGCCACCTCGCCCCCCAGCGTCTCCCGGATCGCCTCGGCCACCGCCCGCATCACCTCGTCGAGGTTCTCGGCCTCCAGCGCCCGGTGCACCACCGTGCGCACCGCCGAGAGGCGGCGGTTGGCCTCCAGGAGCGCCCGCTCGGCCTCGGCCCGGGCCTCCAGCTCGTCGGAGATCCAGTCCAGGGTGAGGTAGACGATGAACGGCCCCAGCAGCCCGTAGAAGGCGAGCTGGAGCCAGAAGGCGTGGGGGTCGGGAAGGCTCGCCCGGATGCCGAACTGGAAGAGGACCACGAAGAGGACGATCAGCAGGGGCAGGAAGACCCGCGCCGAGCGCACCCGGCGGGCCAGCCCGCCGACCCCGGTCCCTAGCGCCACCGCTCGGCCTCCCGGCGGATCGCCCAGCGGCTCTGGCGGATCAGCCCCCGCAGCATCGAGAGCTCCCCGGCGGTGGGGGCGGCCCGGTGGAAGATCCGGCGGAACGCCCGCATCACGTGGGGGAGGCGGCGCTCGTCGGTGTAGCCGATCTCCAGGAGGAAGCCCTCGAGGTCCCGAAAGAACCCCTCGACCTGCTCGGCCGGCGCCGGGGTGGGGGCCTCGGTGGTCCCCGGCCGGGCCAAGAAGAGCTCGTAGGCCAGGACCAGCACCGCCTGGGCCAGGTTCAGGCTCTTAAACCCCGGGTCGGTGGGGATCCGCACGACGAAGTGGGCCCGGTCGAGCTCGGCGTTGGTGAGGCCCGAGCGCTCGCGCCCGAAGACCAGGGCCACCCCCTGGCCGGCCTCGAGCGCCGCCCTCAGAAAGGGGGCGACCTCCCGGGGGGTGGTGGGCTCGCCGGGGTACTCCTCGCGGGGCCGGGCGGTGGCCGCCGCCACCCAGTGCACCCCGGCCAGCGCCTCGTCGAGGGTGGCCACGGTCCGGGCCCCCTCCAGCACGTCCCGGGCCCCGACCGCGAACTTAAAGGACTCGGGGCCGATCGCCGCCTGGGGGGCGGTCAGCACCAGCTCGCGGAGCCCGAAGTTCTTCATCGCCCGGGCCACCATGCCGATGTTCCCGGACTCCTGAACCCCCACCAGCACCACCCGCGCGCCCGGCATCGCCCCCCATCTTACGGCCGGGCGGGGGGTTATTCCTTAAGCCAGCGGGCCAGGGTGCGCACCCCGAAGCCGGTGCCCCCGGCCGGCCCGAGCTCCCAGGCCTCGGGCAGGAACGCCGGCCCGGCGATGTCGAGGTGGGCGTAGGGCCCCTTCGCGAACTCGGTCAAAAACAGCGCCGCCTGGATCGCCCCGCCGTGACGGGTGCCGACGTTGGCGAGATCGGCGACCTGGCTCCTCAAAAGCTTCTTGTAGCTCGGCTCCAGCGGCATCGGCCAGACCTTTTCGCCCTCCTGGGCCGCCGCCCGCTCGATCCCCTCGCGGAGGCGGGGGTCGGTGGCGAAGAGGGCGGCGATCTTGCGCCCCAGGGCCACCACCGCCGAGCCGGTAAGGGTGGCGATCGAGACCACCGCGTCGGGGGCCTGCCGGGAAGCGTAGGCCAGGGCGTCGGCCAGGGTGAGCCGGCCCTCGGCGTCGGTGTTCCCCACCTCGATCGTCTTGCCGTTCATCGCCCGGACCACCTCGTCGACCACGTAGGCCCCTCCGCTGATCTTGTTCTCGGCGGCGGCGATGACCCCGTGGACCTCGACCTCGGGCCGGAGTTCGGCCAGCGCCCGGAAGACCCCCAGCACCGCCGCCGCCCCCGCCATGTCGGCCTTCATGTGGCGCATGCTCTCGGTGGGCTTGAGCGAGTAGCCCCCGGTGTCGAAGCAAAGCCCCTTGCCCACCAGGGCCACCCGGCGCCGGGGCTTTTCCGGCCGGTAGACGAGGTGCACCAGCCGGGGCGGGTTGGCCGAGCCCCGGGCCACCGCCAGGAAGGCCCCCATGCCGAGCGCCTCGATCTGCTGGGGTCCGAGCACCTCGGCCTCGAGGCCGGCCTCCCCGGCCAGGCTCCGGGCCTCCTCGGCCAGCCGTTCGGGGGTCATCCGGTTGGGGGGCTCGTTGACCAGATCGCGGGCGTAGAGGGTGGCCCCCGCCAAAACGGCGGCCTCGGCCACCGCCCGCCCCCGACCCCGGGCGATCCAGTACCGCACCCGGGGCGGCCTCTCCCCGCTTCGGTACTTCACGAAGCGGTAGCTGCCGAGGTGGAGCCCCTCGGCCACCGCGTAGCTGGCCGCCTCCCGGCCCAGCCGATCGGCCCAGAAGTTCTCCACCGCGACCTCGCGCACCCCCAGCCGGAGGGCCTCGCCGGCCACCCGGGCGGCGGCCTCCCGGGCCCGATCGGGGGTCACCCCCCGCTTGCCGCCCAGGCCGACCAGCAAAAGGTAGCGCTCCCCCTCCCAAAGGAGCAGGGTCTCGCCCTCCTCCCCCCGGAACCGGCCCTTTTTTAGCGCCTTGGAAAGCATCCCACCGGCGGCGGCGTCGAGGGCCTCGCCGGCCTCGGTGAGCGCCCCCGAAACCACCCCAACCGCGCGCAGCTGACCCGGCAGCTCGGCCACCGGACGGCGCGCCGACCTTAGATCAATCTTCATAACGCTTCCCAGCCTACCACACGCGCGGCCTCGACTTTCTCATTGAAAACAGCCAGAATGGAGGGCGTGAAGACGCCGACCATCGGTGGCAGCGCGGCGTTGGAGGGCGTGATGATGAAGGCCCCCGGGGCCTGGGCCCTGGCGGTCCGGCTGTCCTCCGGCGAGATCCACGTCGAGCGCCACCCCGACCCGGCCGACTGGACCCGCCGCCCCTGGGCCCGCTGGCCGCTGGTGCGGGGGCTGGTCGCCCTCATCGACGCCCTCCGGGTCTCCTACCTGGCGCTCGCGCGCAGCGCCCAGCTCGTCGAGGGCGAGGAGGAACCGATCGGCCGGGGGGCGCTCTGGGCCACCATGGCGGTCAGCACGCTGGTCGGGATCCTCTTCTTCATCGTGCTCCCGGCCTACCTGGCGGGGTTCGCCGCCGACGCCCGCGCCCACCCGGTGCTGTTTAACGCCCTGGCCGGAACCCTGAAGGCCGCCGTGCTGGTGGGCTACCTCTGGTTCCTCCGGCGCTTTCCCGATACCCGGCGGTTCTTCATGTACCACGGCGCCGAGCACAAGGCGATCCACGCCTTTGAGAAGGGGCTTCCGCTCACGGTCGCCAACGTGCGCGCCCAGCCCCGCTTCCACCCCCGCTGCGGCACCACCTTCATCGCCTTCGTGATCCTGGCCTCGATCCTCGTCTACAGCTTCCTGCCCCGGGCCGACCTGCTCTGGTGGCGCCTGCTGGGCCGGGTGGTCTTCCTGCCGCTGGTCGCCGGGGTGGCCTTCGAGCTGCTGCGGTTTTCCGCCAGCCACCAAGACCCCCTCTCCCGCGCCCTCCGCTGGCTGGGCTTTCGCTTCCAGGGTCTCACCGTCGACGAACCCACCGACGCGATGATCGAGGTCGCGATCCAGAGCACCCAGGCGGCGGTGGCGGATCATGAGGCCGCCCCCCTGGTGGCCTGAACCGCCGGGCCCCGATCGGAACCCCGCTCGCCAACCGGTCTACGCCTTCCTGCTAAACTTTTGCCTCGTGAAGCCGCGGGTGGTGCTGGGGCTTTCCGGCGGGGTGGACTCGGCGGTGGCCGCCCTCCTCCTGCTCGAGGAGGGCTACCAGGTGGTCGGGGTCATGCTCCGCCTCGAGGCCGGCCAGGCCGAGAACTCCTGCTGCAACGCCGCCGCCCAGGCCCGGGCCGCCGAGGTCGCCCGGCGGCTGGCCATCCCCTTCGTGGTCAAGGGCGAGGAGGACCGCTTCCGCCGGGCGGTGGTGGCGGCCTACCTCGAGGCCCACCGGGCCGGCCGCACCCCCAACCCCTGCGTCCGCTGCAACCCCTTCGTCAAGTTCGCCGGGCTCTTCGAGGTGGCCGACCGGGTGGGCGCCGCGTTCGTCGCCACCGGCCACTACGCCCGGCGGGAGGGGGATCGCCTGCTCCGGGGGCGGGACCCGGCCAAGGACCAGAGCTACTTCCTGTGGGGCCTGGATCCCGCCCGGCTCGGCCGCCTCCTCTTCCCCCTGGGGGGGCGCACCAAGCCCGAGGTCCGGGCCCTGGCCGAGGACGCCGGCCTGGCGGTGGCCCGGGCCCCCGAGAGCCAGAACCTCTGCTTCGTCGAGAACGACCCCAAGGGCTTCCTGAAGGCCCGGCTCGGGGCCCGGCCGGGGCCGGTGGTCGACGCGACCACCGGCGAGGTAGTGGGGGCACACCCCGGGGCGATCTTCTTCACGGTGGGCCAAAAGCGCGGGCTGGGGCTGTTTAAGAGCCACCAACCCCGCTACGTGGTCGCCACCGACCCGGCCACCAACACCGTCTACGTGGGACCCCGGGAGGCGGCGACGGCCCGGGGGCTGGCGGCCGAGCGCCCCAACTACCTCGTGCCCCCCGAGGACTGGCCCGAGCGGGTCGAGGTTCAGGTCCGCCACCGCGCCCGCCCGGTGCCCGCCCGGGTGCGCCGGGCCGACCGGGAGGGCCTGGTGCTCGACCTAGAGGAGCCCGCCTTCGCGGTCGCCCCCGGGCAGTCGGCGGCGGTCTACGCCGGCGAGGTCCTGCTCGGCGGGGGCGAGATCAGGGCGGCGATGGGAACCCCGCTAGAAAGCCGGGTTCCCGCCGCGGCCGGCTAGCCAGGGCGCGGTAGATCGCCCAGTCCCGGGCCACCCGGCCGAGGTAGCGGCGGGGTTCGTCGCGGGGCTGGAACCGCCAGAAGTCCTCGAAGTTGCGGTAGCGCCTGAGCCCCCGGGCGACGTAACCGGGCCCGCCGTTGTAGGCGATGAGGGCCAGGCGAACGTCGCCGAACCGGCGCAGGAGGGCCCCCAGGTAGTAGGCCCCGTAGCGGATCGCCGCCCGGGGGTCCCGGGGGTCGGCGGGGGCCTCCCCCAACCGGGCGGCGACCTCGCGCCAGGTGGCGTCGGTGAACTGGAGGAGCCCTTGCGCCCCGGTGGGGCTCACCGCCCGGGGGTCGAAGGCGCTCTCGACCCGGATCACCGCGTAGAGGAGCCAGGGGTCGAGCCCGGCGCGTTGGGCCCGGGCCAAGACCCAGGCCCGCCAGGGGGTGGGGTAGCGGAGCCGGGGCCCGCCGTAGCGGGCGGCCGCGGGGTAGTCGCCGAGGCGATAGAGGACCCAGGCCCAGGCCCGCGCCTCCGCGCCCCGGGCGGCGGCTGCCCGGTAGCGGGCCTCGCCCCGGGCCCAGTCCCAGCGCCCGGCCCGGGCCAGCGCCCGCACCACCCGAAGGCCCCGGGGGGCGGGGGGAAGGGGCTTAAAGGAAAGCCGCCCCAGGGGCTTTCCGGCGAGCGCGGCATAGCCCCCCCGGAGCGCCCGGTAGGCCCGCTCGACGAGCGCCCCGTCGCCCCGGCGGCGGGCCAGCTGGTAGGCGCGGTAGGCGGCCGCGTCGCCGAGCTCCCCGGCCCGCCCGGCCAGGCGGAGGTAGAGGGCGACCGCCCGGGCAGGCTCGGCCTTTTCCAAAGCCCCGGCGGCCTCCCACAGCCCCCGGTCGCTGGCCTTTAGGAAGGCCGCCACCGCCGCCGCCCTCCGCCCCTCGGCGAGGAGGGCCCGGCCCAGCCCCAGGAAGTCCCCGGCCTGCCGGAAGGCGGCCGCCGCCTGGGGGGAGCGGCCGAGGGCCAAAAGCGCCCGGCCCCGGTCCTCGGGATCCGCCAGCAGGCTGAGCGCCTCCCGGTAGCGCCCCAGGCCCAAAAGCGCGCGGCCCCGGTCCTCGGGGCGGCGGAGGTAGGGGAGCACCGCCCGGTAGCGGCCGGCCCTGAACAGGGCCTCGATCGCGGCGGCGTTCCCCTCCCGGGCCAGGCGCACCAGGGCGGCCCGGGCGGCGGGCTCGCCGATCGCCCGCCGGTAGTAGGAAACGGCCAGGTCGGGCGCCCCCAACCGCACCAGAAGCTCCGCCCCCCAAAGGAGCGCCGGCCGCCCCTCGAAGGCCACCGCCGCCCGCACCCACCGGACCCGTTCGGCGGCCGGAACCCGGGGGTCCTCGGCCAGCGCCCGGGCGGCCACCACCGCGGCGTAGCCGGGCCGCTCGGCGAGGGCGCGGAGGGCCGCCAGGTCGCCGGCGGCGAGGGCGGCCGCAAGCCGCCCCCAGGGGGCGGGCAGGGCGGGGGTCGGGGCCGGGCGGGGGCGGAAAACCAGCAGCCAAAGCCCCAAAAGGAACAACACCCAAAGCCCCGCCCCGACGATCCTTCGCACCCTTCCCCCACCCTACTGGACAAACCCCGGGGCCGGGATTAGCATGATGAACGCGGCGCGTGGGGCCGTGGCGCAGCTGGGAGCGCGCCTGAATCGCACTCAGGAGGTCAGGGGTTCGAATCCCCTCGGCTCCACCAGCCAAAAAGGGGGGCGGCCACCGGCCGCCCCCCAGCGCGTTGGTCCGGTTACTCGTTCTCACCCAAGAAGACCCCGTGCCAGGTGTGCACCCAGACCTCGCCGGAGTAGGCGTTGACCGAGAGCATCCCCTCGATCTTCCCACGGCCGAAGTCGAAGGTGTAGTAGCCGTCGAAGGCCTGCCGTTCGAAGATGCGGCTGCCCGGGAGGTAGCCCTTTAAGAACTCCCGGGCCAGCTTCTCGGCCCCCTCGAGGTCGTAACGCGGCTGGGCCCCCAGGAAGCGGCCTTGGCCCCGCCACATCATGTTGGGGCCGGGCTCGGGGAAGACCACGCCGGAGTAACGATCCACCAGCACCTCGGCGAGGCCGCGACCCTCCTGATCCACGATCTGGGCGTAAGTAGTTCTGGCTAAAGGCCATCACATCCTTGACCTGGGCTCCCGGGGCCACCCGGGCGGCGAAGTCGGCAAACCGACGGCGGGCCTCGTCTTCGGAGATGGGGCGGGCGCTGGGGGGGTAGATCCCCATCATCCCGGACATCCCGGGGCCCCCCATCCCCATGCCGGGCCCACCCATCATCCCGCCGTAGCCCGGACCGCCGTAGCCGGATCCCGGGCCGCCCATCATCCCCTGACCGAGGGCCACCGCCAACCCCAGCACCAAGACCGCTCCCGCCAAAAGCCCCGCGTTCTTCCTACCGATTCCCTTCTTCATCGTTCACCTCCAAGGGTAGGATCGGCGCCCCGTGTAAAGTCCGCATAAAGGAAGCGGCCCCCGCACCTACGGGGGCCGCGGTCGGCGGTTGCTAGCGCGATCGGTACGCGAGCTTCAAGCCGGCGGCCTGCCAGGCGTTCATGCCCCCGGTGAGGTCGTAGACCCGGGTGTAGCCAAGGCGCACCAGCGTCGCGGTCGCCACCCGGCTCATCGCCCCGCTCCGGCAGTAGACCACCAGCGGGCTGTCCTTGTCCTTGGGCAGCTTGGCGGCGAGCTCGGCGACGCGGTCGTAGGGGAGGAAGAGGTCGGTGCCCGGGATCTCGCCGGCGTAGGGCACGTGGACGTTGATCAACAGGAAGCCCTTCTCCTTCCGAACGAGGAGGGGCAGCAACGTCCGCACGTCGATGGGAACGACGCGGCCGCTCGTCGCGGCGGGCAGGCCCCCGTGACCGGTGTGGGCCAGCCCCGCCCCCGAAAACGCGGTCAGAAAGGCGGCCAGGGCGAAGACGGCAAGCCCCCTCATCCTTCGACCTCCTCCCCCTTCAACCGGGCCAACTCGGCCTCGAGCGCCTCCTCCTCGCCGAGCTCGGCGAAGGCCTCCGAGAGGCCCTCCTCGGCGTCCAGGGCGGCCATCGCCTGATGCCGGTCGGCCATCGCCTCGATCCGCTCGGCCATCGCGTCGAACGCTTCGGCGGCCGGGTGGGCGTCGGTGCGGGACCTTAGCCGGCGCACCGACTCGGCGGCTTGGTAGGTTCGCCGCCTGGCCAAAAGAACCCGCTTCTTGGCCTCGGCCTCGGCGATCTTGGCCCTCAGGGCCTCGAGCTGGGTCTTGAGCCGCTCCGAGGTGACGCGCTCCTCCTTTAGCTGGCGGTCGAGCTCCTCGGCCAGGGCCTCGGCCCGACGGGCCTTCCTAAGGGCTTCCCGGGCCAGGTCGTCGCGGTCGGCCTTCACCGCCTCGCGGGCCCGCACCCGCCAGGTCTCGGCCATGGCGCGGTAGGCCCGCACCTCCCGGGCAAGCCGCGCCTCTTCAGCAAGGACGGCGGCGACCTCCTCCTTGGCCTCGCGGTAGGCCGCCTTCATGTCCAAAAGGGCCTGGTTGAGGATCTTCTCGGGGTCCTCGACCCGTGCGATCAGGTCGTTCAAGTTGGCGCGCAAAAGGCGCCCAATCCGGTCCAAAAGGGTCATCGTCCGCCTCCTTCCAAGCGGGCCACCCGGGCGGCGGCGGCCTCGGCCTCGAGGCTCGCCACCAGCGCCTCCAGCTTCAAAAGCGCCCGCTCGCTGCTCCGGAGGGCCTTCTCGGTGTTCCTAAGGGCGTCCTCCAGGGCGAGTTTCTCCTCGAACCGCTCGTGGGCTTCGAGCCCGAGCTCGTCCAGGGCGGCGGCGGTGCCCTCCTCGAGAACCGCCAGCCGGGCCTTGAGCCGGCCCCGCTCCTCCCGGAGCGAGGAAACCCGGTTCCTAAGGTTCACCAGCTCCTTCCGGGCGGCCTCGAGCTCGGAAGCGAGCCCCGGCTCGCCGGCCGGCGGGGAAACGAGCCGTCCCTTGGCGGCCAGGTAGGCCTCCCGGTCGAGCTCCCCCCGGGCGTACTGGAGGTCGATGGGGTCCCGGCGGATCGCCGGCACCCGTTCCTCCCTTTCCTCGCGATGACGACGGCTTCCGTGACCGCAACCCATGATCAGCCCTCCAGGTCCTGAATCAACCGGCGGTAGGTCTCGCGGTCGATCTCGCCCCGGGCGTAGCGCTCGCGGGCGGCCTCCACCGCGCTGCGGTCGCCGTTTTGGGAGCGGCCCGAGGGACGCTCGGGCCCCCGCAAGAGGTAGCCAAAGAGCACGACCGGCACCAGCAGCAAGAGGATCATCCAGAAGAACCCAAACCCCATGAACCCCATCACGCGAACCCCTCCAATCGTCCTATTGCCCGCTCCAGCCGTTCCCGTACCGCCCCGGCGAGCTCGGGGTCGGGCCGCTCGGTGGCCCCCGCCAGGGCCACCGCGGGATCCTGGTAAAGCACCGCCACCCGGCCCTCCCCCTCGTCCCGCACCACCAGCGCACACGGAAGCACGACCCCCACATCGGGATGGCGCTTCAACGCCTCCTCGGCCAGGGCCGGATGGCATACTCCGAGCCGCACATAGGCCGGCATCTCGACGTTCCGCTTTTCCTTGAGCACCTGGTGAAGCGCCACCCGGGTCAAAAGACCGAACCCCTCGTCCTTGAGCGCCGCCAGGAGTCGGGTTTCGACCTCCTCGGGGATGCCCGCCAGGTAGGTTTTGTGAACCATGTTCCACCTCCGTCCTTAGGAAACCGGGGTTCGGTAAAGTTCCCGTAAAGCCCCCTAGGCCAGCCGGACCCGACGGAGGAGCATCGCGTTGACCGCCACGATGACGGTGGAGAGGCTCATGAAGAGCGCCCCCACCGCCGGATTCAGCACGATCCCCAGGGGGTAGGCCACCCCCGCCGCCAGGGGAATCGCCACCACGTTGTAGCCGCTGGCCCAGAGAAGGTTCTGCACCATCTTGGCGTAGGTCGCCCGGGCCAACTTGAGCGCCCGGACCACGTCGAGGGGGTCGTTCTCGACGAGGACCAGGTCCGCCGACTCGATGGCCACGTGGGTGCCGGCCCCGATCGCGATCCCAAGGTCGGCCTCGACCAGGGCGGGGGCGTCGTTGATGCCGTCGCCCACGAAGGCCACCCGCCCGCGCCCGGCCAACTCCCGCTTGAGCTCGGCGACGATCCTCGCCTTATCGGCGGGGAGCACGCGGGCGAAGTACCGGCGGATGCCGAGCTCGGGGGCCACCGTGCGGGCCACCGCCTCGGCGTCCCCGGTCACCATCACCGGCTCGATCCCCATGGCGAGCAGCCGGCGCACCGCGGCCCGGGCGCTCTCCCGCACCCGGTCGGCCAGCGAGAGGAGGCCCAAGACGCGCCCTTCCTCGAAGAGCAAAACGGCGCTCTCTCCCCGGGACTCCGTCTCCTTGAGGGCCGATGCCAGCTCCCCCGGCTCCAGCCCGAAATCGGCAAGCCACTCGGGACGGCCCAGGTAGATCCGCCGGTCCTCGACCTCGCCGACCACGCCCTGGCCCGGAACCGCCCTGGCCTCCTTGACCTCGGGAAGCTCAAGCCCTCGTTCGCGGGCGGCCTCGACGATCGCCTCGGCCAGGGGGTGGCTGCTGGCGGCCTCGAGGGCGGCCGCCAAGCGGAGCACTTCCTCTTCCGAAAGCCCGGCACCGACCACCCGGCGCACCGCGAACCGCCCCTCGGTCAGGGTTCCGGTCTTGTCGAAGGCCACCGCCCGCACGTTCCAGGCCCGTTCAAAGGCCTCCCGGTTCCGGACCAGAATGCCGTTTCGGGCCGCGATCGCGGTGGCGTTGGTGGTCACCAGGGGAATGGCAAGCCCCAGGGCGTGGGGGCAGGCGATCACCAGGGTGGTCACCGCCAGCGCCAAGGCAAAGTTGAACCCCTGGCCGAGCGCCAGCCAGACCCCAAAGGCCATCGTCCCCGCCGCCACCGCCACGAAAAACAGCCAGCCGGCGGCGCGGTCGGCCAGGGCCTGGAACCGGCTCCGGGCCGCCTGGGCCTCCTTCACCAGCCGCACGATCTGGGAAAGCGTGGTGGCCTCGCCGGTGCGAAGCACCCGGACCTTGAGCACCCCCTCGTGGTTGATCGAACCGGCCACCACCTCGTCGCCCGGCTTCTTGGTCACCGGCTTGGACTCGCCGGTGAGAAAAGCCTCGTTTACGCTGCTGGTCCCCTCGACCACCTCGCCGTCAGCGGGGACCTGCTCCCCGGGCAGCACCAGGATGAGGTCGCCCTCCTTGAGTTCGCTGGCCGGCACGTCCTTGGCCTCGCCGTTTTCCAGGCGATGGGCCACCCGGGGCAAAAGCTCGGCCAGGGCCTCCAGGGCCCGGCCGGCCTGCTGCACGCTGGTCATCTCCAGCCAGTGGCCCAGGAGCATCACGTCGATCAGGGTGGCGAGCTCCCAGTAAAAGGGCCGCCCCGGGAACCCCAACGAGACCGCCAGGCTGTAGAGGTAGGCCACCGAGATCGCCAGCGCGATCAGGCTCATCATCCCGGGCCGGCGGATCCGGAACTCACGAAGGGCGCCCACCAGGAAGGGCTTGCCCCCATAGAAGTAGAGCACCGTGCCCAGCACCGGCCCCACCCACGCGGTCCCGGGGGCCTGGTAGGCGCGGTAGCCGAGCCAGGACTGGAGCTGGGTGGAGAAGTAAAGGACGGGAACGGTGAGCAAAACGCTCACCCAAAACCGACGCAAGAAGTCCTTGGGGTCGTGGCCCTCGTGCTTATCGTGGCCCTCGTGACCCCCGTGACCTCCATGGCCCTCGTGACCCCGGTGGCCCGAATCCTGCCCCGAAGGAGGATGCGGTGGGTGGGTGGCTCCTTCCATGCCGTGCCGGTGGTGTTCGTGTTCGTTTTTCATCGCTTACCTCACCTTCCGTTCGGGGCCGCGCCCCCGGAAACGATCGATGAACGCGGCCGCCAGCTCGGCGTCGAAGGGCGCCAGGTCGAGCCGCTGTCCCCAGGCGGTCAGCACCACCTTGGAACCCAGCCCGGCCAGCGGCACCGCCACGACTCCCTGGAAAGGAACCTCGAAAAGCCGCGCCCAGCGCTTGAGGGTGGCGATCGCCCGGGGGCCCGGACGGTCGTAGTAGACCACCACCTCGCCGTGCTCCAGGCTATGGACCAGCTGGGTAAAGGAGGGACGCTCGCGGTAGAAGCCGGGACCTACGTCGAGGGGGCTGTGGGGCCCCGAGGTCGGGGGGAGGGAGGCGTAGCGGATCTCCCTTCCCAGCGGGAGGTGGCTTCGGTCGGTGAGGGCGGGTGCCTCGGTGTCGGGCAGGCGGGGCGCCCCGGCCCGGGCGAGCGCCTGGAAGGCCGACGCCTCGCCGCCGGTGCGGACCTTCCAAAGACCGTAGCCGCCGAGGAGCGCCAGGGCCAAAATCCAGGGAAGGTAGCGCCGGGGGGCCGGGGCCCTCCCGGCGCCCCGGTTCGGAAAACCGCGGGTGCGGGGATCGGGTTTCGGACGCATGCCGCCAGGCTAGAGGCGGCCTGTAAAGCTCAGGTAAAGCCCACCGCCGGCAGGGTGAAGCAGAAGGTGGCCCCGGGGCCTTCGGCCTCCTCCAGCCAGAGCCGGCCGCCCATCGCCTCGACCAAGCCGCGGGCGATGGTGAGCCCGACCCCGCTCCCGCCGGCGCGCCCCCGGGCGGCGTCGCCGCGGAAGAAGCGTTCGAAGATGCGGTCCCGGATGGCCTCGGGCACGCCAGGGCCGGTGTCGCTCACGCAAAACCGCACCGCCCCGTCCCGGAGCGCCAAGGCCAACCGCACCCGCCCCCCCTCGGGGGTAAAGCGCAGGGCGTTGGCCAGGAGATTCGCGAGCACCTGCGCTACCCGCTCGGCGTCGGCCCGCACCGGGGGAAGGGGGTCGGGGGGGAGGACGAGGGAAAGTTCGACCCCCTTTTCCTGGAAGGCGGGGGCGAACCGTTCGACCGCCCGCCGGGCCAGGGACTCGGGCTCGTAGGCGGCCAGGTCGAGGGGGACCGTCCCCACCTCGACCCGGGAGACCCGGGCCAGGTCCTCGACCAGGCGGGCCATCGCCTTGACCTCGCGCCCGATCTTGGCGGCGGCCTCGTCCGGCGGCATCACCCCGTCGGCCATGGCCTCGGCGTACCCCTGGAGGGCGGCCAGCGGGGTCCTGAGCTCGTGGGCCACGTTGCCGATCAGCTCGGCCCGGGTCTGCTCGATCCGGGCCAACGCCTCGGCCAGCCGGTTGAAGTGCACCGCCAGCTCGGAGAGCTCGTCGTTCCCCAAAACCGGCAACCGCACCCGGTAGTTCCCGGCCGCCACCTTGCGGCTCGCCTCGGCGAGCATCTCGGCGGTGCGGGTGAACTTACGGCTGGTGAAGAAGGCGATCACCCCGGAGACCCCGAGGGCCAGCGGCAGCGAGGCCAGAAAGGCCGAGTTCAAGGTGGAGTAGAGGCTCCTCTGCAGGTCCTCCTTGAGGGCCTCGGCCATGACCCCGCCCCCCATCATCGAGACCATGTGAACCATCCGGGCGACGTGGCCCTGGAAGAACCGGGGGGCGAAGCTCTCGACCAGGACCACCACCAACAGCTCGGCGAAGAAGACGACCAGCAGGTAGCTGAAGAAGAGCTTGAGGAAAAGCCTCACGAGGCGTCCCCCAAAAAGCGGTAGCCGACCCCCCGCACGGTCTCGATGAAGCGGGGGTGCTCGGGGTCGTCGCCGAGCTTTTTGCGCAGGGCGGCGACGTGGACGTCGACCACCCGGTCGACCCCGTAGAAGTCGCCGCCCCAAACCCGGTCCAAAAGGCGCTCCCGGCTGTAGACCAGGCCGGGGTGCTGGGCCAGGGTGAGGAGGAGGTCGAACTCGAGCTTGGAAAGCGCCATGGGACGGCCCTCGAGGAAGACCTTCCGCTCCTGGGGCCGGATCTCCAGGGGGCCGTAGACCAGCCGGTCGCGGTGGCCGAAGCGGCGGAGCAGGGCCCGCACCCGGGCCACCACCTCCCGGGGGGAAAACGGCTTGGTCACGTAGTCGTCGGCCCCGAGCTCGAAGCCCTTGACCCGCTCCTCCTCCTCGCCGCGGGCGGTGAGCATCAGGATCGGCACCTCGCTCCCGGCCTCCCGGAGCCGCCGGGCCACCTGCCAGCCGTCGAGCTCCGGCAGCATCAGGTCGAGCACCACCAGGTCGGCCTCGCCGGCCTTTTCCAGGGCCTCGGCCCCGGTGGCGGCCTCGAGGACCCGGTGCCCCTCCCGCCTGAGGTAGGCCCCGAGGATCTCCCGGATCGCCGGGTCGTCGTCGACCAGGAGAACGCTCGCCATCAGCCTCCCAGATCCCGTTTCATTCGCTCGAAGGTCTCCTTATCGATCTCGCCCCGAGCATACCGCTCCCTGAGGATCGAGAGCGCCCGGTCGGTTCCGTCCCGCTCGGGCCCCCTCGGCGGCGGACTCACCGCCCGGAAAAGGGCGTAGATCGCCCACGCGATCAGGAGGAACCAGAGCAACCCGAAGACCCATCCGCCGATCCCGTATCCGTAGCCGCACCAAGGGCAACCCCACATCCAAAGCCACCTCCTCGTCCATAGCCTGATCGGGCTCGGTAAAGCTTGGGTAAAGATCGCCGCCCCGGTCCCGCCGCCCCGGCTAAACTGGAACCGTGCTCAAGCGGGGGCTTTCGCTCGGGGTGCTCCTGGGGCTCGCCCTGGCCCAGGTCGAGGCCCGTTTCGTGGTCTACGATCGCCTGCTGGTCGGCGGCGAGCTCAGGGAGTACGTGGGCACCCGCATCTTCCCGGTCGCCACCGAGGACGAACTCAGGGCCCTGGTGGCCCGGCTCAACCGCCGGCCTAAGGACGCCCGCTTCGTCTACCAAAAGGACCGGGGCTGGTACGGGGTCGAGAAGGTCGGCTACCGGATCGAGGTCGGCAAGGCCCTGGCCGCCTACCGCCGGGCGCTGGCCTACGGCCGGTCGAGCTTCTACCTGCCCGAGGCGGTGGTGCCGCCCCGGCGGAGCCTGGAGTCCCTCTACCGCCGGGGGATCCGCCAGCTGGTCGGCGAGGGGGTCACCGACTTCCGGGGGTCCTCGAGGAACCGGGTCTGGAACCTCCGCCTGGCCGCCCGCAAGCTCGACGGCCTGGTCATCCCGAGGGGCGCCACCTTCTCCTTCCTCAAGGCCCTGGGTCCGGTGGACGAGAAGGCCGGTTACCGGCAGGGCTACGTGATCCTCGGCGACCGCACCGAGAAGGGGGTGGGGGGCGGGGTCTGCCAGGTCTCGACCACCGTCTTCCGGGCCGCCTTCTTCGCCGGGCTGCCCATCCTCGAGCGCCACCCCCACTCCTACCAGCTCCGCTACTACCGCCCAAGCGGCCTCGACGCCACCGTTTACGGCCCCTGGGTGGACCTCAAGTTCCAAAACGACACCCCCGGGGACCTGCTGCTCCGCACCTACGTCCGGGGCACCCGGCTCTACGTGCGGCTCTTCGGAACCAAGGACCGGGAGGTCGGCTGGCGGGGACCGATCTTCCTGGAAAGGACCCCGCCCCTCCCCCCCCGCGTCATCGAGGACCCCACCCTGCCGGCGGGGACCCGCAAGCAGGTCGACTGGCCGGCGCCGGGGGCCCGGGTGCGGGTGGTCCGGACCGTCCGCTACGCCGACGGACGCCAGGTTCAAAGGGCCTTCACCAGCGTCTACAAACCCTGGGGGGCGATCTACCTGATCGGCCCGCCGGCGGCGCCCCCCGAGGCCCGCCGCTAGGCCCCGTACTTCTGGAGCTTGCCGGCCTGGGCCAGCATGAGCGGCAGGAGCACCGGCCCGAGGAGCGACCCGAGCGAGCCCCGGGCGGCCTCGTCCTCGGTGAAGCGGCGGGCGGCGTCGGCCCGCAGGTAGGGGCCCTTCAGGAGCACCGGCACCGGGTGCCAGGAGTGGGCCCGGTAGACCGCCGGGGTCGAGTGGTCGCCGGTGATCAGGAGCACGTCGGGGGCCAGCGCCAACAGCTCGGGGAGCAACCGGTCGAAGAGCTCGATCCGCTCCACCTTGCCCTCGAAGTCGCCGTCCTCCCCCTTGGAGTCGGTCTTCTTGAAGTGGAGGTAGAAGAAGTCGTGGGCCCGCCAGTGGGCCCGGAGGGCCCGGAGCTTGGCCTGGGGCCGGTCCGGGTCGTCCTCGTCCTCCTCCAGCGGCAGGGCCTCCATCCCCACCAACTCGGCGACCCCCCGGTACATCGGGTAGCTGGCGATCGCCGCCGGGGCGAGCCCGGCGACCTCGGCGAGCGAGGGGAAGTCGGGCCGCTTCGAGGCCCCCCGGAGCAGCACCCCGTTGATCACCGGCTCGTCCTTCAGCACCTCGCGGGCGAGCTCGGCGAAGCGGTTCAGGATCCGGGCGGTCTTGGCACTGCCGGCGTCGGCGGGGTCCTCGGGCTCGGCCTTCCGGGGGGGAACGCCGGCGACCTGGGGGTCGGTGTCGGTGACCCGGTCGCCGAGGCCGGGGCCCCGGAGGACCAGGGCGAAGCGGTGCTCGCTCTCGGTGTAGAGCTCCACCCGCACGTCCTCGATGGTGGAAATCGCGGCCTTCAGCTTGGCCAGCACCCGCCGGTTCTCCTCGGTCGGGGGGCGGCCGGCCCGGCGGTCCTTGACGGTCCCGTCGGGGTTCAGGGTGGCGAAGTTGCCCCGCACCGCGACGTCGTCGGGCCCCAGCGGCACCCCCAGCCCCAGCGCCGAGAGCACCCCCCGCCCCACCCGGTACTTGAGGGGGTCGTAGCCGAAGATCGCGAGGTGGCCGGGGCCCGAGCCCGGGGCGATGCCCGGGGCCACCGGGGTGAAGAGGCCGAGGGCCGACTCAGCGGCCAGCCGGTCGAGGTTGGGGGTCCGCGCGGCGGCGAGCTCGGTGGGGCCGCCGGGCTCCCGGGGCAGGCCCCCGACGCCGTCGAGCACCACCAGGAGGATCTTGCTCGGGGTCCGTTTGTGGATCTCCTTGAGCTCCAAAAGCAGGTCCATGGACCCATTATGCGCGCCATAATGGGGGCATGCGCCCCCGCGCCAAGTTCTGGCTGGAGGCCGAGGACGGCCGCTACCTGATGGGCCCCCGCACCCACCGGCTGCTGCGGGCGATCGAGGCCACCGGCAGCCTCAAGGCCGCCGCCCGGTCGGCGGGGTTTTCCTACCGGGCGGCCTGGAGCCGGGTGCGGGAGGTCGAGGCGGCGCTGGGGTTCCCCCTGGTGGCCTCGAGGAGCGGGGGCGAGCGGGGCGGGGGGAGCCGGCTCACCCCCGAGGGCCGGGCCTTCCTGGAGGCCTACGAACGCTTCCTCGCCGAGGCCGAGCGGGGCCTCGCCCGCGCTTTCCAGCGGGCCTTCGGTGGGGAAGAATAGGCCCATGGAAAGGATCCACGTCCTCTTCGTCTGCCTCGGCAACATCTGCCGCAGCCCCATCGCCGAGGGGATTTTCCGCAAGCGGGTGGCCGAGCGGGGCCTGGAGGGGCGCCTGGAGGCCGACTCGGCGGCCACCGGCCCCTGGCACGCCGGCGAGCCCATGGACCCCCGGGCCGCCGAGATGCTCAGACGCCACGGCGCCTACTTCGAGCACACCGCCCGGCCGATCGCTCCCGAGGACTTCGAGCGCTTCGACCTGATCCTGGCCGCCGACCGCGAGGTCGAGCGCGACCTCCTCCGCCTGGCCGGCCGCCACCGGGGGAAGGTGCGCCTTCTAACCGAGCCCTGGGGCGGCGGCGAGATCACCGACCCCTGGGAGGGGGACCTCGCCGCCTGCGAGGCGACCTACCTCGAGATCGAGGACCTGGTCGACCGCTGGCTGGAGCGGATCGTCGGTGAACCCGAGGGCGATCCTCAAGCGGGCCGGGCTTAGGGCCGACGCCGTCGTCCCCCTGGCCGGCGGCGACGTGGCCCGGGTCTACCGGGCCGGCGCCTACGTGGTGAAGACCCACGCAGGGCCCCCGCCGGGGATGTTCCCCGCCGAGGCCGAGGGGCTTAAGGCCCTGGCCGCCGCCGGGGTGCGGGTGCCGGAGGTCCTCTGGGTCGGGGAGGAGGGGATCGTGCTCGAGTACCTCCCCCCGGGACCGCCCGACTGGGAGGGGCTGGCGGCGATGCTGGCCGGCCTTCACCGCACCCGGCGGCCCCGCTACGGCTGGCCCCGGCCCGGCTACCTCGGCACCTTTCCCCTCCCCGCCGGGGAGGACGACGCCTGGGGGCGGTACTTCCGGGAACGGCGGCTCGGGCCCCTGCTGGCCGCCACCCGGGGGGCCCTTGGCGAGCTCGTCCACCGCATCGAGCGCCTGCTCGCCGCCTACGCCCCGCCGACCGAGGGGCCGACCCTCCTCCACGGCGACCTCTGGCAGGGCAACCTCCACATGAGCCAGGCGGGCCCCGCCCTCCTCGACCCCTCGGTCTGGGTCGGCGAGCGGGGGATGGACCTGGCGATGATGCGGCTTTTCGGCGGCTTTCCCGAGCGCTTCTGGGCGGCCTACCGGGAGCGGCTTCCGATCCCGCCCGAGGTCGAGGCCGCCCTGCCCTTCTACCAGCTCTACTACCTGCTGGTCCACGTGCGCTTTTTTGGCTCCGGCTACCTGCCGGCGGTGCGGCGGGTCCTGGAGCGCTATGGCGGGTAAAACCCCCGGGGGCCCCGAGGGGCCCGCTAGAACTCGACCTCGATCCGCATGTCGCCGCAGGCCGCGAAGGTCACGGTGATCCGCTTGACCACCTCGCCGTTTCGTTCCTTTTGGTAGACCACGGTGCCGTCGTCGAAGCCAGGGGCGTCGGGGTGGGCGTCGGCGCATGCGCGCGAGAAGTGGAGGGGGTCGTCGGGGTCGGTGTGCACGCTGAGCACCGCCTGATCGCCGTCGCGGTCTACGGTCACCGTGCCGCTAAGCGCAAGCGTCCCCGCCAGGCGAGGGTTCGCCGGGTCGTCGGGGGTGTAGGTGCCGGTGCGGTCCAAGGTGGTGGTGGTGGTGCGGGTCACCTGGCCGCGGGTGGTGGTCACGGTCAGGGTGAACCGCTTGGTCAGGGTGACCGAGGCGAGCCCGCCGTCCTGGTTCCGCACCGGGCTCAGCTGGATCGTGCCGTCGAGGGTGCGCTCGCGCTTGGTGTAGATACCGTTTTTGCCGGTGCCCTCCACCTTGACGTAGAAGTTATCGAACGCCAGCGTACGGGAGATCACCGCCGGGTCGCGGTCGTCGTCGTCGCCGTAGGTCACCCGACCCTCAAGGACGAAATCGTTTCCGCTCGGGGTCGTACCCGCGCAGTCGAACTCGGCGGCGAATCCCCCGAGAACCCCATCGCCGTCGTTATCGGTACCGGAAGCGATCTGGATGTGGCAGCTCCCGCTGGCCCCCGGGCGGGGCAGGTGCACCCCCCAGTGTCGGAGGGCGCGGACCACCGGGCGGGGCAGGTTCCAGCCCCAGCCCTCGGCCGCGAGGCCCTCGGTGCTCATCGCCCCGGTGTCGGTGAGGTCGCTGAGCATCGCGCTATCGAGGGCGAGCTCGTCGGCCACCGCGACCGCGGGGCCGTCGTCGTCGACGGCCGGCGGCGCCCCGGTGGTCGAACAGGCAGCCAGCAGCAAAACGCCCAACCCCATCGCCAAAAGACCCTTGCCGTATCCCATACCGAATCACCTCCACCCCCAGCCTGCCGCGCGAGGGGCGGGCCTCGTTTAATGAACGCTTAATGAACCTTAAGCGAGGGGCCGGGCCTTCTGGCCCGGCCCCCTTTCCGACGGGGGGCTACTTCGCCTGGTTGGCGGCCACCAGCAGGGGGTCCCAGACCGGGCTAAAGGGCGGGGCGTAGGCGAGGTCGAGGGCGCGGAGGTCCTCGACGGTGGCGCCCTTATGGATCAGGGCGGCCACCGCGTCGATCCGCAGCGCGTCGTTCCCGTGGCCCACGATCTGGGCCCCGAGGAGCCGCCCGGAAGCGGCCTGGTAGACCAGCTTGACGAAGAGGGGGTGCCCCCCCGGCATGTAGTGGGCCCGGTCACGGGAACGGATCGCCGCGGTGCCGACCTCGAGGCCCCGCTTCCGGGCCGCCTGCTCGGTGAGGCCGGTCATCGCCACCGTGCGGTCGAAGACCTTGGTGATCGCGGTGCCGAGCACCCCCTTAAAGGCCGCCCGCCCGCCCCCGATCACCGTGCCGGCGGTGCGGCCGTGCTTGTTGGCCACGTCGCCGAGGGGGAGCCAGTAGGGCTCGTTGGTGAGGAGGTGGCGGCTTTCGGCCACGTCGCCGGCGGCGTAGACGTCCTCGAGGTTGGTCCTCTGCTGCTCGTCGACCCGGATCGCCCCGGTGGGGCCGAGGGCGACCCCGAAGCTTTTGGCCAGGTCGGCGTTGGGCCGGATCCCCACCGAGATCAGCACCAGCTCGGCCTCGACCCGGCCGGCGGTGGTCTCCACCGCGGCCACCCGCTCCTCGCCCAGAAGGGCGGTCACCCGGGTGCCGGTGGCCACCTCGACCCCGTTCTTGGCGAGCGCCTCGGCGAGCTGGTCGCTCACCTCGGGGTCGGCCATCGGCATCACCCGGTCCTCGGCCTCGATCAGGGTCACCGCCAGCCCCAGCCGGCGGAAGGCCTCGGCCATCTCCAGCCCCACGTAGCCGGCCCCCACGATCGCCGCCCGGCGGGCCCGGGCGGCCCACTCGCGCACGGCCACCCCGTCCTCGGGGACGCGGAGGGTGAAGACGCCCGCAAGACCGACCCCGGGGAGGTCGGGCACCACCGGCCGGGCCCCGGTGGCCACCACCAGGTGGTCGAAGCGGTCGGTGAAGGTGCGCCCCTCGTCGAGGGCGCGCACGGTGAGGGTGCGGTTGGGGTAGTCGACCTCGACCACCTCGTGCCGGGGCAGGGCGAGGATCCCCTGCTTCTTGAACTGCTCCGGGGTCCGGGCCACCAGGTCCTCGACCCGGGGAACCTCGCCGGCGACGAAGTAGGGCAGGCCGCAGGCACCGTAGGAGACGAAGTGGGTCCGCTCGTAGGCGACGACCTCGAGGTCGGGGTTGGTGCGCTTGGCCTTGGCCGCGGCGCTCATCCCGGCGGCCACCCCTCCGATCACGACGAGTCGGCTCATGGCTCCTTTTATACCGCGTATAGTGAACCCGTGAGCGCGACCTACCGCTGGGACTACACCGCCCTCTTCCCCACCCCCGAGGCCTACCGGGCGGCCCTCGAGGAACTCAAGAGCCGCGCCGAGGCCATCGCCGCCTGGCGCGAAAGGCTGCCCTCGCTCGACGAAAAGGGGTTTTTGGAGCTGGTGGCCGCGATCGAGGCCTTCACCGAGCTCGCCCACCGGGCCCGGGCCTACGCCCTGCTCCACTTCTACGAGGACTCGGGCTCGGAGACCGCCCAGGCCGAGGCCGCCCGGGTCAACAACCTGCTCGGCGAGCTGGGCACCAAGACCCTCTTCTTCGAGCTGTGGTGGCAGGGCCTCGAGGACGACCGGGCGGCGGCCTTCCTGGCGGCGGCCGGCGAGCGCTACCGCTACTGGCTGGAGGAGCTCCGGGCCTGGCGCCCTTACACCCTCTCCGAGGAGGCCGAGCGGGCGATCCAGCTCAAGAACGTCGCCGCCCGCGCCCACGCCCGGACCTACAGCGTCCTCAACGACCGCTACCGCATCGCCTTCGAGGTCGAGGGCCGGCGGGTCGAGATCCAAAAGAGCGAGCTCGGCCGGTACACCCACGACCCCCGCCCCGAGGTCCGCCGGGCCGCCTACGACGCCGCCCTCGGGCTCTACGAGGGCGAGGCCCTGGTCCTCGGGGAGCTCTACCGGCTGGTGGTCCAGGACTGGCAGAACGAGTACGTCAAGCTCCGGGGCTTCGCCGCCCCCATCGCCGCCCGCAACAAGATGAACGACCTCCCCGACCCGGTGGTCGAGGCCCTGCTGGCGGCGGTGCGGGCGGAGGCCGCCACCTTCGCCCCCTACTTCGCCCTCAAGGCCCGCGCCCTGGGCACCGACCGCCTCGCCCGCTACGACCTCTACGCCCCACTGGCCGCCAGCGAGCGGCGGTTCGACTTCGAGGAGGCCCGGGCGCTGGTCGCCCGCGCCTACCGCGCCTTCGACCCCGAGTTCGCCGAGCTCGCCGAGCGGGTGGTGGCCGAGCGCCACGTCGACGTCTTCCCCCGCCCCGGCAAGCGGGCGGGGGCGTTCTCCTACGGCCCGGTGCCGGGGGTCACCCCCTACCTCCTCCTCAACTTCCAGAGCGAGGCCCGCGACGTGGCCACCCTCGCCCACGAGCTCGGGCACGCGATCCACGCCCTGCTGGCGGCCGAACACCCGGTCTTCACCTTCCACGCCCCCCTGCCCCTCGCCGAGATGGCCTCGACCTTCGGCGAGATCCTCCTCACCGACCGGCTCCTGGAGGAGGAGCAGGACCCCGCCCTCAAGGCCCAGGTCCTGGCCCACCAGCTCGACCACGCCTACGCCACCGTGGTGCGCCAGGCCTTCTTCGCCCTCTTCGAGATCGAGGCCCACCGGCTCCTCGCCGAGGGGGCCCCGCTCTCCCAGGCCCACGCCGCCTACCTGGCGACCCTAAGGGAGCAGTTCGGCGGGGCGGTGGAGGTGCCCGAGGCCTTCCGTTACGAGTGGCTGATGGTGCCCCACTTCTACCACACCCCCTTCTACGTCTACGCCTACGCCTTCGGCCAGCTTCTGGTCTACGCCCTCTACCGCCGCTACCAGGAGGAGGGCCCGGCGTTCGTGCCCCGCTTGAAGCGGCTCCTCCGCGCCGGCGGCTCGGTTCCCCCGGTCGAGCTCCTGGCCCGGGAGGGCTTCGACGTCGCCGACCCCGGCTTCTGGAAACAGGGCTTCCGCTTCCTCTCCGAGCGGATCGAGGCGCTAGAACGCCTCGTCTGACCCGTGAGGGCGGGCCTCCGCCCCTCGCATTGTTATAATGGCCCCGACCGGTAAGGGAAGGAGGTAGGTATGAAGCGGGTCTGGTTTTTGGTGCTCGGCCTCCTGGGTTTCGCCCTCGCCGCCGAGCCGATCAAAATCGGGGCGCTCTACATCCTCTCCGGCAACTTCGCCAACTACGGACAGGCCTCCAAGGAAGGGGCCAGCCTCGCCGCCGAGGAGATCAACGCCGCCGGCGGACTCCTGGGCCGCCCCGTCCAGCTCATCTTCGTGGACCACGGCAAGCCTGACCAGGCGGTTCGGGAGGCCAAGCGGTTGATCCTCGAGGAAAAGGTCGACTTCCTTTTCGGCATCGACTCGAGCTCGGTCAGCCTGGCGGTGGCGCCGGTGGCCAACGAGCACAGGGTGCCGCTCATCGTCACCCACGCCGCCACCCCGCGGCTCACCGAGATGTGCCTCCCCTACGTCTTCCGAACCTCGAACAACGCCCGCATGGACTCCTGGGCGGCGGCCGCCTTCGCCGCCAAGAAACCCTTCAAGCGCTGGGCCAACATCGGCCCCGACTACGAGTTCGGCCGGGTTTCCTGGGACGACTTCATTTCCCGTCTCAAGGAACTTAAACCCGATGTTCAAGTGGTCAGCGAGCAGTGGCCAAAATTCGGGTCCTCCGACTACTCCTCCTACATCACCGCGGTCATGCGGGCCCGACCCGAGGCGGTGTTTAGCTCGCTCTGGGGCGGGGACTTTGTTAGCTTTGCCAAGCAGGCCATCCCCTACGGCTTCTTCAAGACGATCAAGTTCTACGTCAACCCCACCGGGGGCGCTCTTCAGGCGCTCGAGCCCCTGGGCCGGAACGCCCCCGAGGGGCTGCTGGTCGGAACCCGCTACTGGTTCCTCTACCCCAAGACCGAAAAGAACCGGGCCTTCGTCAAGAAGTACCACGAAAAGTACGGTCACTACCCTTCCTACAACGCCGGCGAGGCCTACTCCGGCCTAATGATGCTGGCGGCGGCGGTGAAGAAAGCCGGTTCCACCGACCCCGACGCGGTGAAGGCCGCCTTCGAGGCGGACGGCGGGCTCAAGTTCGAGTCCATCGAGGGCACCAAGTGGATGCGGCCCGCCGACCACCAGGTCTTCGAGGACCTGCTCTGGGGCTACACCAAGCTCACCCCCGACTACCCCTTCGCCATACTCGACCCCATCATCGTGGTGCCGGCCAAGGACACGATCTACCCCACCAAGTGCCAACAGTAGCCGGAAGGGCGGGGTCCGCCCCCGCCCTTCCCCCCAGCCCGTCGCCATGAACCTCGACCTCGGCTTTCTCCTACAACAGTTTCTCACCGGCCTGGCCACCGCCAGCACGTTGTTTCTCCTGGCGGTGGGGCTGTCCTTGATATTCGGGGCGCTCGGCATCGTCAACTTCGCCCACGGCTCCTTCTACATGCTGGGCGCCTACCTCCTCTACTGGGCGGTGAGGGGCAACCCGGAAGGGCTCTGGTGGGGCCTGGTCGAGGTCGCCGCGATCGGCCTTACCCTTGGCGCCCTGGTCGAACGCGCTCTGCTCCGACCGGTGTACCCACGACCCGAACACCACCAGATCCTCCTCACCTACGCCCTGTTGCTGGTGATCGAGGACGGGGTAAAGCTCCTCTTCGGCGCCGCGTACAAGTCGCTCGGCCCCCCCCAGGCCCTCGCCCATCCGGTCTGGATCGCCGGCGCCCCGTTCCCCGCCTACTACCTGGTGCAGATCCTTCTGGCCGCGCTGGTGGCGGTCCTGCTTTGGCTGTTTTTAAAGCGCACCCGGATGGGCCTGTGGATCCGGGCGATCACCCAGGACCGGGCGATGCTCGAGGCCCTCGGGGTACCGGTGCCCCGACTCCTCACCGCAGTTTTTGCCCTGGGCATCGCGCTGGCGGCCCTCGGTGGCGGGGTGACCCTTCCCATGCAGACGGTGAGCCCGGGAGCGGCGGTGGAGGCGGTCATCAACGCTTTCATCGTGGTGGTGGTGGGGGGCCTTGGAAGCATCTGGGGCTCGCTGCTCGGGGCCTTCCTGATCGGCGAGATCCAGGCCTTTGGGGTGATGCTCTGGCCCGAATTCTCCATCGCCTTCGTCTACCTCCTGATGGCGGGCGTCCTGCTGATCCGGCCCTGGGGGCTCCTCGGACGCCCCCCGGCGCTGCGGACCTAGGGGGTGGCGGTGCGCGCGATTCCCCTCGCCCTGCTCATACTCTTGGCCCTTCTTCTCGCCCCTCTGGGCCTCTCGCGGTACGCCACCGAGATCCTTACCCAGGGTTTCATCCTGGCCCTGTTCGCCAGCGCGTTTAACCTCGTTTTCCACGCCCTCGGTCTGCTCTCCTTCGGCCACGCCGCCTTCTTCGGAGCGGGCGCCTACACCGCCGCCCTGCTGGCGGCCCGGGCCGGCTGGCCCTACCTGGCCACCCTTCCCCTGGCGGTGCTGGCATCCGCCACCCTCGCCCTGGTCCTCGGTTTTTTCTCGGTGCGCACCAGCCGCATCTACTTCACCATGTTGACGCTGGCCTTCGCCCAGCTGGTTTGGGCCGTGGTCCACAAGTGGTACGGCTTCACCGGCGGCGACAACGGCATCACCGGCCTCGAGGTAGGGGTCCTGGCCGACCCGCGGTGGCTTTACTACCTGGCGCTTTCGCTGCTGGGGGTTGGGCTCGGGCTCCTTTGGCTGGTGGAGCGGGCACCCCTCGGCTACGCCCTCCGGGCCACCCGGGACAACGAGGCCCGGGCCGAGGCGATCGGTCTTTCCCCGTTTTGGCTGCGGCTGACAGGGTTCGTACTCTCGGGTGCGATCGCTGGAGCGGCCGGGTTCTTGCAGGCCGCCTGGCAGCGCTCGGCCTTCCCGGACTTTCTCTATTGGACCAAATCGGCCGAGGCGATCATCGCCGCCATCCTGGGAGGAAGCGGCCACCTGCTCGGCCCCGGTCTGGGCGCGCTCGCCTTCATCGAACTGGGCGCCTTCGTCCAGGCAAGAACCGAGTACTGGCCGATGGTGTTGGGCCTCGTGCTGCTCTTCCTGGTGCTCTTCCTCCCGCGAGGACTGGCCGGGCTGTTGGGGGGGCGCGGTGCTCGAGGTTAGGGAGGTTACCAAAAGCTTCGGCGGCTTTCGGGCGCTAAGCAGCGTTTCGCTCCAGGTAGAGCCAGGGCGTTTCCACGCCCTGGTGGGCCCCAACGGAGCCGGGAAGACCACCCTGTTCAACGTTGTGGTCGGCCGCCTGAAGCCCGACCGGGGGACGGTCTACTTTCGCGGCCAGCCGATCAGCGGGCTGCCCACCCCGAGGATCGTCCGCCTGGGGATCGGAATCGCGTTCCAGCGCGCCCAGGCCTTTCTCAGCATGACTCCGTTAGAAAACGTGGCCCTCGCGGTCCTGTCGCTTCGTCGGGGTACCGGGGGTTTCAGGGCGCTTTTGTCCGATCGGGTGGCGGTGGAGCGAGCCCGTGCGTTGCTTTCATGGGTGGGGCTGACGGGGGCCGCCGATCGGCCCGCCGGTGAACTCCCCCTGGGGGACCTTAAGCGCCTCGACATCGCCATGGCCCTTGCCGGCGATCCCGCGCTGTTGCTCCTCGACGAACCCCTGGCCGGCCTTTCCCGCGCCGAGCGGCGGCAGATGGTGACCTTCATCGAAAAGCTCCTGCGCCGGCTCGGTCTTACCCTCTTGTTTACCGAGCATGACACCGACGCCGTGCTTCGCCTCGCCGACCGAATCACCGTGCTGCACCAGGGCGAGGTGCTGGCTGAGGGCGAACCCGAGGAGGTTAAGCGCGACGCCCGGGTGGTCGAGGCCTTTCTGGGGGGCGGCGATGCTTAGGGTCGAGGAACTCGTCGCCGGGTACGGGCGGATCCGGGTCCTGCACGGGTTGGACCTGCGGCTTGACCAAGGGGAGGTAGTGGCGCTTTTGGGACGGAACGGGGCCGGTAAGAGCACCCTCCTCAAGGCGATCATCGGCCTGGTTCCGGTCCGCTCTGGGCGCATTCGCCTCGAGGACCGCCCCATCGAACACCTCCCCGCCTACCGGCGGGCCGCCCTTGGCCTTGGCTACGTCCCCGAGGAGCGCAGAATCTTCCCCGAGCTTACCGTGCGGGAGAACCTCGAGCTGGCGGCCCGTCCCGGCGGACCCTGGTCCATCGAGCGGGTCTACGCCCTCTTCCCCCGCCTCGCCGAGATCGAGCATCGCCCGGGCGGCTACCTCTCCGGCGGCGAGCAGCAGATGCTCACCCTCGCCCGCACCCTGGTGACGAACCCGAAAATCCTCCTCCTCGACGAGCCCACCGAGGGGCTTGCGCCCATCCTGGTGCGGGCCATCGCGGCCACCATCGAGCGGCTCAAGGGCGAGGGGATGCCCATCCTCCTCGCCGAGCAAAACCTTGCCTTCACCGGCGGGCTGGCCGACCGCGCCTATGTGCTGGAGACCGGCGAGGTGCGGCTGGCCGGCCCGATGAACGCGCTCGTCCAAGACCCCCGGGTCAGGGAGCTCCTCGCCCTCTAGCGGCGAGGAGGAAGAGCGCCGCGCTCAGTCCCGCGGCGGCGTAGACCATCAGCATCACCAGGATCTGGTAGCGCACCGCGATCAAGGGGCTCACCCCAGCCAGGATCTGGCCGGTCATCAGCCCCGGGATCGAGACCACCCCGACCGCGTAGAGGGCGTTGGTGGCGGGAATCAGCGCGGCCTTGTAGGCCGCGGCCCGGGCCGAGGGCGGGGGCGCGCCCCCGCCGAGCTCGGAGAAGAACCGCTCGGCGGCCAGGCTCACCGCGTTCATCGCGTTGGAAAAGGCCATCCCCCCGAGGGGGATCCAGACCGCGGGGGCGTACCAGGGCTGGGGCCGGAGCACCAGCGCCACCGCCACCAAGAGGGCGCTCCCGGCCCCCAGGAGGATGGAAAAAAGCGCCCTCGGGTAGAGCCGCCGGCGCTCGGCGAGGACGGTCCGGAGCCCGATCCAGCCGGCGGCGGCGGCCATCAGGAGGAGCACCCCGAAGACCACCCCGGCGCTCCTCGTCCGGAAGATAGCGGCCAGGACGTAGCCGACGAGCAGGAGCTGAACCAGCATCCGCCCGATCGCCACCCAGGGGGTGCGGCGGTCGGCGCTTAGGCGTACGTAGAGGACGGCGACCAAAAGGGCCGGAACCAGGGCGAAAAGAAGCCGCGGGAGGGGGATCTCCACCATGCCCCCAGCCTACGCCGGGGGTAACCTACCCCCGGTGGCGGCGCTTTTGAACCTGGTGGCCCTCCTCGCCTTCTTCGTCAAGGGGGTGGCGGGGTTCGGACCGGCGCTCTTCCTGGTGCCGCTTTGGTCGCTTTTCCTGCCGCTCAAGACGGGGATCCCGGCGACCGCCTTCCTGCTCTTTCTGGCCAACCTGCCGATGCTGGCCCTGGTCCGCCGGCACCTCGATGCCCGCCGCGACCTCGCCGCCGCCCTGCCCTACGCCCTGGGGATCGTGCTCGGCACCCGGCTCCTCCTGGTGCTGCCGGAGGCGGCCTTGAGGCGGGTGCTGGGCGGGGTGCTGCTCGCTTTCGCGGGGTGGATCCTCCTCCGGCCGGCGGCCCCCGAACGGCCCCCGGCGCCGGGGGGCGGGGAGGCTCTTCGGCTCGCGCTGGTGGGGTTTTCCGGCGGGTTCTTGGTGGGGATGGTGGGGGCCGGAGCGCTCCCCTTTCTGATCTACACCCCGCTCCGCTACCCCAAGGACCAGGCCCGGGCCCTCTTCACCGCGGTCTTCGCCCTGGGCACCCTGGTCTGGACCGCGACCTACGCCGCGGTGGGGCTCCTGGGACGGGCGGAGGTGGGCCTCGCCCTCTCGGCCCTCCCCGGCACCCTGGCCGGCCTGGTCCTTGGTCAGCGGGTGGCCGAGCGGCTCTCGCCGGAGGGGTTCGCCCGGCTGGTGGGCCTCCTCCTCGTCTACCCCGCGCTCCGGATGCTCGGGGTCGTTTGATATGCTTTTTCGCGTGCGCTACCTCCTCCTCTCCGACATCCACGGCAACCTGCCGGCGTTCCGTGCGGTGATGGAGGACGCGCTCCGCCGGGGCTTCGACCGGGTGCTCTTCCTGGGCGACGCGGTCGGCTACTACCCCGACGGCGAGGCGGTGCTCACCGCCCTCAGGAAGCTGGGCGCCGAGGCGGTGCTCGGCAACCACGACGCCTGGCTCTTGGCCGGGGAGTTCCTCGAGGACGGCGGCCTGATCGCCGAGATCCTCGCCTGGCAGGCCGAGCGGCTCTCCGAGGCGAACCTCGCTTACCTGAAGAGCTGGCCCTGGCAGCGCAAGACCGAGGCCTACCACCAGGTCCACGGCAGCCCCTGCGACCCCTTCGTCTACGTCGACGACCTGGAGCCGGCCCGCGAGGCGCTCGCCTGCAGCGACCGGCCCTGGGTCTTCTTCGGCCACACCCATCTGGCCGGCGCCTACATGGCGATCGAGGGCCCCAAGGGCCCCTGGATCCGCTACAAGCCCTTTAGCGAGGAGGAGAACGCCCTGACCCTGGGGCCCAAGGCCCGGGCGCTGGTCAATCCGGGCTCGGTGGGGCAGCCCCGGGACGGAATCCCCCTGGCGGGGTACGCGATCTGGGAACCCGAGCGCCGGCGGGTCGAGGCCTACCGGGTGCCCTTCGACCTCCTCGAGGTCCGCCGGCGGATCCAGGAGGAGGGGTTCCCCAAGGTGCTCTACGAGCGGCTCCGGGTGGGACGATGAGGGAACCGATCGGCCACGACCGGGCCAAGGCCCTCCTGGCCCGGCTCCGCCCCCAGGCCCTCCTGCTCACCGGCCCCGAGGGGGTGGGGCGGCGGACCCTGGCCCGCTGGTTCGCCTACGGCCTCAACTGCGAGCGCGGCTTTCCCCCTTGCGGGGCGTGCAGAAGCTGCCGGCTCGACCCCCACCCCGACCACCTCGAGATCGCCCCCCAGACCGGCGAGCGGCAGCGGCCGGTGATCCCGGTGGAACGGATCGTGCCCCGGGAGGGCGGGGGCGCGAACCTCCTGGAGTGGATCGAGGCCGCCCCCCGCTTCCGGAGGAAGGTGGCGGTGATCGACGGCGCCGAACGGCTCACCGAGGCGGCCGCCAACGCCCTCTTGAAGACCCTCGAGGAGCCCCCCGGCCACGCCCACCTGGTGCTGGTGGCGGGGAGCCGCGACGCGGTGCTGCCCACGCTGGCCTCGAGGAGCCTCGAGGTCCGCCTGAGCCCCCTCCCCGAGGCCGAGCTCCGGGCCATCCGCGACGACCCCGACCTCCTGGCCTTCGCCGAGGGGGCCCCGGGCCGGCTGTTCTGGGCGATCGAGCACCCCGAGGAGGTGCGGGCCTTGGTGCGGCTGGTGGACGACCTGCTGCTCGGCCTCGACGACGGCACCGCCAGCGCCGAGCGGCTTAAAGAGCTTCTCTCCCGGGCCCAAAGCGGGCTCCCGCCCTGGCCGTTCCTGCGGCGGGCCTTCGCCAAGCTCCCCCCCGACGCCCGGACCGAGGCGCTCGGGTTCCTGGTTAAGCTTGAGGAAGCCCTGGCCGCCTTCGTCGCCCCCGACCTGCTGGCGGCCTGGGGGGTGCACGAGCTTAGGAGGATCTATGGAACCCTGCGTCCCCGTGCGCTTTGATCACGGGCCCAAGCACCACCTGGCGGCCTTCCGGGGTCCGCCCCCCGAGCCCGACGCCCGGGTGGTGGTGGCCACCCGCAAGGGCCCCCGGCTGGCCCGGGTCCGGGGCGGACCCCGGCCGGGACGGGCCGAGGTCGAGGTGCTCCGCCCGGCCACCGAGGAGGACCTCAGCCAGCACCGCCGGCAGACCGAGCGGGCGGTGCGGCTCAAGTGGCGGCTCAAGCCCTACTTCCGAAAGCGCCTGCCCCGCTTCAAGCTGGTGGCGGTGGAGTACACCCTGGACGGGCGGGTGGCCTTCCTCTACCTGAAGGGCGAGCGCCGCGCCCGCCTGGGCGGCGAGGTGCGGGAGCTGGCCCGCCTGGCCGAGGCCCGGGTCGAGGCGGTGATGGTCGGCGAGCGCGACGAGGTCGCCCTCCTGGGGGCGATCGGCGCCTGCGGCCTGGAGACCTGCTGCAGCACCTGGCTCCAGCAGTTCGGCCCCACCACCATCCGGATGGCCCGCGACCAGCAGCTCCCGCTCTCGCCGGAGAAGATCAGCGGGCCGTGCGGCCGGCTGCTCTGCTGCATCGCCTACGAGCACCCGATCTACCAGGAGCTCCTCGCCAAGCTGCCCCGGAAGAACGCCCGGGTCTGCACCAAGGAGGGGGTGTGCGGCAAGGTCGCCAAGCACTTTCCGCTCAAGATGGAGGTCGAGATCAAGACCCCCTCGGGGGGGCGGGTGGTGGCCCCGGCCGAGGAGCTCGTGCCCTGGAAGGAGGAGGCGTGAAGGCCTACCGCGTGGGCGAAAAACTCCGGCGGTTCTACCACTACTACCCCGGCACCGTGGCCGTGATCGGGGTCCGGGACCCCCGCCACGGCGCCAACTTCATGCCGGCGGTATGGAACGCCGGGCTCTCGTTCGAGCCCCCGCTGTTCGGGGTGGCGGTGAGCCCCAAGCGGCACACCTACGCCGCCCTCGAGGCCGGCGAACCCTTTAGCGTGAGCTTCTTTCCCTACCGGCAGGCCGAGCTGGTGGCCCGGCTGGGCAGCGTCTCGGGGCGGGAGGTGAACAAGGTCGAGGCCTTCGGGCTGAAGGTCCATTGGGGGGAGGCACTCCGGGTGCCCCTGCTCGAGGGCGCCTTCGCCGCCTACGAGCTCGAACCCTACGACCGCTTCCCCACCGGGGACCACACCCTCTTCGTGGGCCGGGTGCGGGCCGTCTGGGAGGACGAGGCCGCCTTCGACCCGGACGGTGTCCCCACCCCCGACCGGGCCGACGCCCTGCTCTACTACGGCCGCTTCCTCTACGGCCGGCCCGCGCCCGAGACCCGGCGCCTCAAGTTCCGGTGACCGCCGAGATCCTCCGCCGGCAGGTGCGCGGCTTCCGGCTCAACCGGCCCCGCACCGAGGCCCAGCTGGTCTTCGAGGCCGGGATCTGGCACTTCCGCTCCGACGGGCACGCCCACTGGTGGCGGGCCGGCGGCGCGCCCCCCAAGGCCCCCCTCCAGGCCTTCTGGCTGGTGCCCGAACGGCGGCTTTTGGTGGTGGTCTTCGCCGACGGCTCGGCCCTGCTGGCCCGGAAGACCTGGCTCGGCCCCCGGATCCGGGCCCGGCCTAGCGCACCAGAAGGACCGGGGCGTTAGCCAGGGCGACCACCTTCTGGCTCTGGCTGCCGAGCAGGGTCCCGGCCACCCCCCCGAGGCCCCGGGTGCCCATCACGATGAGGTCGGCCCCGCGGGCCTCGGCGACCCGCAGGATGGCCGAGGCCGGGGGGCCCTCGAGGACCTCGACCTCCAGCCCCGGCACCTCGCCGATGCGCCCCTTGGCCTCCTCGACCACCCTCTGGGCGTGGGTGACCCGCCGGGCCAGGGCCTCCTCAAAAAGCGGCTCCCCCAGCCACTCGGGGACCGGGTCGTAGGCGTAGACCACCACCAGGGCGGCGCCGTGGACCCGGGCCTCCTCGCCGGCGAGGGCGGCCGCCTTCTGGGCGTGCGGCGAACCGTCGTAGGCCAGAAGAATCGTCTTGTACATGCCCCGAGCCTACCAAAACCGGGGGCTGACCGGCGGGTCAGTTCTGGGCTAGACTGGCGGGGTGCCGCCGGTCCTCGCTCTCCACCTCGTCACCTTCTTCTTCTTCCTCGCCTACGGCCTGGCCCTGCCGGTGCTGCCGCTCTACCTCAAGGCGCTGGGGCTCGGCAGCCAGGCGATCGGGTTGGCGGTCGCCCTGATGCCCCTCGCCGGCCTGTTGCTCCGCCCCTGGGGGGGCCACGCCGCCGACGCCTGGAGCCGGAAGAAGCCGGCCGCGATCGGCCTCTTAGCCAGCGCGCTGGCGGGGCTTTGCTACCTGGGGAGGCTGCCGCTGGTGCTGGTCGGGCGGCTCTTCCAGGGGGCGGGGATGGCGCTGTTCGCCCCCAGCACCCTGGCCCACACCTCCGACCTCGCCCCCCGGGAGGCCCTCGGCCGGGTGATGGGGACCCGGAACCTCCTGATCGGGCTGGGGGTCATGCTGGGGACCGCCCTCGGCGGCTTCCTGGTCGACCGCTTCGGGCCCCGGCCGGTCTTCCTCCTGATCCTCCTGGTGCAGCTCCCCTGGCTGCCGCTTTTGCTCTCGCTCCCCGAGGGCCTCGAGGCCCCCGCCGGCGGGCGCTGGTGGGAGGGGTTCCTGCGGGCGCTCGCGATCGCCGACGTGCGGGCGGCCACGGTGGCCAACGCCGGGTTCGCCACCGTCTTCGCCACCCTCCAGGCCTTCTACCCCATCTACCTGGTCCACCGGGGCTTCCCGGCCAGCTGGGTGGGGGGGTTCTTCGCCTACTACAGCCTGATCTCGGTGTTCGCCCGGATGCCCGCCGGCGCCCTGGTCGACCGCTACGACTCGGCCCGGGTCGCGGTCTACGGCTTCGCCGCCGCCAGCGCCGGCTTCTTCCTGCTCTGGCTCTTCCCCACCCCCTGGCCGGCCTTCCTGGGCGGCACCCTGATGGGGGCGGGGGCGGGGGTCTACCTCCCCGCCAACATCGTCACCGTCACCCGGGCCACCCCGCCCGGCCTCCGGGGGGCGGCCTTCAGCCTGTTCACCGCCAGCTGGGACGCCGGCGGCCTGGTCGGCCCGCCCCTGGCCGGGGTCCTGGTGGCCGCCGCCGGGGACGCCGCGCTCTTCCCCTTCGCCGCCCTCGGCGCCCTCCTCACCACCCTGGCCTACCTCGCCCTTCTGCCTTCCCGTTAGGATAAGCGGCATGGCGAAGGTCAAGGGCCCGACGCCCCAATCGGAAGACTTCTCCCAGTGGTACCTCGACGTCATCCAGATGGCCGAGCTCGCCGACTACGCTCCGGTGCGGGGGACGATCGTCGTCCGCCCCTACGGCTACGCCCTTTGGGAAAACGTCCAGCGAACCCTGGACGGGATGTTCAAGGCGACCGGCCACCAAAACGCCTACTTCCCCCTCTTCATTCCGATGAGCTTTTTGCAGAAGGAGGCCGAGCACGTCGAGGGGTTCTCCCCCGAGCTGGCGGTGGTCACCCACGCCGGCGGCGAGGAGCTCGAGGAGCCCCTGGCCATCCGCCCCACCTCGGAGACGATCATCGGCTACATGTGGTCGCGGTGGATTCGCTCCTGGCGCGACCTTCCCCAGCTCCTCAACCAGTGGAACAACGTGGTCCGCTGGGAGCTGCGCACCCGGCCCTTCCTCAGGACCAGCGAGTTCCTGTGGCAGGAGGGGCACACCGCCCACGCCACCAAGGAGGAGGCCGAGGAGGAGACCACCCGCATGCTCGGGGTCTACGTCGACTTCGCCGAGAACCACGCCGCCCTGCCGGTGATCCCGGGCCGGAAGACCGAGCGGGAGAAGTTCGCGGGGGCGGTCTACACCACCACCATGGAGGCGATGATGCGGGACGGGCGCGCCCTGCAGTCGGCGACCTCGCACTTCCTCGGCCAGAACTTCGCCCGCGCCTTCGAGATCACCTTCCAGGACAAGGACCTCAAGGAGAAGTACGTCTGGACCACCTCCTGGGGGCTCTCCTGGCGGATCCTGGGGGGGATCATCATGACCCACGGCGACGACCGGGGCCTGGTGCTGCCCCCCCGCATCGCCCCGATCCAGGTGGCGATCGTCCCCATCTACAAGGCCGAGAGCCGGGAGCGGGTGCTGGCCGAAGCCAGGCGGCTGGAGCGGGGGCTCACCGAGCTGGGGCTCCGGGTCCGCCTCGACGACCGCGACCAGTACACCCCCGGCTTCAAGTTCCACGACTGGGAGCTGAAGGGGGTCCCCTACCGGATCGAGCTCGGGCCCCGCGACGTCGAGGCCGGCACCGCCGTGCTGGCCAGCCGGCTGGGGGGCAAGGAGACCCTGCCCCTCGACGGCCTGGCCCGGGCCCTACCCGAGCGCCTCGCAGCCTTCCACCGGGAGCTGTTCGAGCGGGCCCGCAACTTCCGCGAGGCCCGGACCCGGGCGGTCGACGACTACCCGGCCTTCAAGGAGGCGGTCGCCGAGGGGTTCGCGCTGGCCTTCCACTGCGGCGACGCGGCCTGCGAGAAGGCGATCCAGGAGGAGACCCGGGCCACCGCCCGGGTGGTCCCGTTCGAGGCCCCGGCCGAGGAGGGGGTCTGCGTCCGCTGCGGCCGCCCCGCCGCCTACGGCCGCCGGGTGGTCTTCGCCCGGGCCTACTAGCGCGGTGGCCTGCCCCGAGGAATCCCCCTCCGCCCGGAGGCGCCGCGCCCGGGCGATCCTGAGGGCGCTCAAGGCGGCCTACCCGGGGGCCCGCACCGAGCTCGCCCACCGGAACCCCTTCGAGCTGCTGGTGGCCACCGTCCTCTCGGCCCAGTCCACCGACAAGGGGGTGAACCGGGTCACCCCCGCCCTCTTCGCCCGCTGGCCGACCCCCGAGGCGCTGGCCGCCGCCGACCCCGAGGAGGTCGGCGAGGTGATCCGGAGCCTGGGGCTTTGGCGGACCAAGGCGCGGAACCTGGTGGCGCTGGCCCGCCGGCTGGTCGAGGAGCACGGGGGGCGGGTGCCCGCCGACCCCGAGGCCCTGCGCCGGCTGCCCGGGGTCGGCTGGAAGACCGCCACCGTGGTGGCCGGGGCCGCCTTCGGGGTGCCGGGGATCGCGGTGGACACCCACGTCGCCCGGGTGGCCCGGCGGCTCTGCCTCTCCACCGCCGGCACCCCGGAACGGATCGCCCGCGACCTCGAGGCCCTCTTCCCCAAGCGGGACTGGATCTTCCTCCACCACGCCCTGGTGCTCCACGGCCGCTACCTCTGCACCGCCCGCCGGCCGAACTGCCCCGCCTGCCCGCTGGCCGACTACTGCCCCAGCGCCCGGCGGGGGTAGAGGGCGAGGCCGCTGACCACGTCGCGGGCGCGCCGGGGGTAGACCCGCCGGCCCCCGGCCCAGAGCTGGGCCGAGCCGCCCGAGTCCATGCGGATCGCCCCCCAGGCCCCCAACCCGGCGAGCGCCCGGGCCAGGACGCCGGGGGTGGTCTTCTCGCTGACCACCAGCCAGAGCCCCCCCTCCCGGGTCCAGGCCACCGCCGACTGGTAGGTGACCTTGGTGAGGAGCCGGGCGTCGGGGTCGAAGCCGTCCCGCTTGGGGTCGTAGGCCACCCGGCCGCGGTCGACGAGCCGGGGGCCGGCCTCGAGGGCGTAGCGGACCGGCGGCACCAGCTCGACCCGGAGGGCGATGGGGGCCCCCAGCGGCACCTTGTCGAGGAGGGGGTCGGGGGGGCGGTAGCCGAGCGCCCAGGCGCCGGCGGGGAGGCGGTAGGGGGCGGGCCGGCGGGCCGCCACCCGGTCGCCCCGCACCACCAGGAGCACCTCGCCCGCCCGCCCCACCGGCCCCGGCCCGGTGTAGGCGGTGTACCCCGCCGGGGTCCAGTTGACCCCCACCGGGATCCGCCGGCCCGAGAGCCGGACGTGGGCCCGGAAGCGGGGCCGTCCGGCGAAGACCCGCCCCCCGTCCCAGAGCAGGGCGGGCCGGCCGGTGGGGTAGGAGCGGGCGACCCCGTCCACCACCCACAGGCCCACCGGGGTCGCCGTCCTGGGGTCGAAGTAGCCCCCGTTCAGGAGGGCGGCGGCGTCGGGGGCCAGGCGGTCGAGCCGGTGGCGCTCGCCGGGCCGGCCCACCGGCACCAGCCGGTAGCGGCCGGGGGCGGCCTCGACCAGGTAGAGCTTGAGGGGGTAGGGGACGTAGGCGTAGCGGAGCCGGAGGACGATGCCGGGGGCGAGCGGCTCGCTCCGCTCCGGCTCCCGGGCGTAGAGATCGACGACCCAGCGGGGCGGGTCCGCCAGCGGGAAGGCGTGGAGGAAGCCGAGCCGCCCCTCGGGGGGGCGGTAGACGAGGCGGGTGCCCCGCCGGCCGTAGGCGAGGGCGAGGCCGGGGAGGCGGGGGGGGTTCTCGACGAAGTAGGGCAGCTCCAGCGCCAGGGGGGCCCTTCGGGCCACCGGGGCCCCCTCGGGCGGGGCCTTAAGGTCGAGCACCAGCCGCAGCCGCTCGGGGTAGCGGGCGTAGCGGAGCCGGGCCGGCGCCACCCCGGGCCCGACCAACCCGACCGCCCGCACCACCGGGTAGGCGAGCGCGTGGCGGGGGCCCTCGGGGGGCGGGAGGCCGGGGTCGAGGGGCGGGGCCCAGCCCACCCCGGGCACGTAGGCGAAGCGGACCCCCCGCCCCTGGTAGACCCAGGCGCCCCCCTGGCGGCGGAGGTCGAGCCCCAAAAGCCCGGGGGGCACCGCCGCCAGGGCCAGGCCGAGGAGGGCGAGGAGGCTAAGCAGGCGGCCCACGCCGGGCCTCCCTCCGCGCCCGAACCGCCCCGACCCCGCCCCAGGCCACCAGCACCCCCGAGAGCCCGGCCAAGAGCCCCACCGCCAGGCGGCGGGGGGAGGGGCCTGGGGGGCGGGCGGGGCGGAGCCAGCCCCGGCGGTAGGCCCCGGGGTCGAAAACGTCCACCGCGTTGGGGCTTTGGGGCGGGGCCCGGATCGCCCAGATCCCCCCGCCCACCTGGGTCCGCCGGAAGCCGTAGGGGGCGAAGGGGTCGTAGAGCCCGCTCACCGGGTAGTAGCGGTCGCGTCCGGGGGGGAGGGGGGTTTGAACCACGATCCAGTCCCCCTGGCGCCGGGCGGGCACCGGCACCGCCCGGCCGGTCTTCAGGTCGTAGAGGAGGGCCCCCCAGCCGCTCACCACCACCGCCCGATCGGCGGCGGCGTCCTCGGCGACCGGGAACCCCGCCCCGGGGAGCACCGCCAGGCCGCCGGGGCCGGTGTCGAGGTAGACCGCCAGCACCGCCAGGGAAAAGCCAAGCGGCGCCCGACCGGGGTTGGGGGTGCGGTCGAGGCGGAAGCCGAAGGCCAGCCCCTCCTGCTTCTTCTCGACCCTGAACCCCACCAGGTCGGCGAACCCCACCTCCTGGTAGACCGCCGCCTGGGGCCAGGCGTAGCCGGGCGGGGGCACGTCGCCGGCGGGGTCGGTGAGGAGGAGGGCGGTGGCCAGGGCCAGGAGGATCACGGCAGCAATCCTACCAACGCCCGGATGAGCTTTTTAGGGTCGTGCTGGGCCAGCGGGCCGGCCTCGAGGAAGTCCCCCTCGACGACCCGGATCCCCCGGGCCTGGAAGGGGGCGGGGTCGTAGGGCACCGGGTGCTGGCCCTCGGCGGCGTAGCGGGCGAGCACCCCCTCGGGGAATCCGGCGGTGTGGACCAGCGCGACCTCGGGCCAGCGGCCCAGGTGACGGGCCACCGCCTCGACGTGGGCGAAGGCGTCCATCCCGTCGGTCTCGCCGGGCTCGCTCATCAGGTTGACCACCTGGACCAGCCGTCCCGGGCTCGCCCGCACCGCCGCCCGCACCTTGGGGGGCAGGAGGCTGGCCACGATGCTGGTGAAGAGGCTTCCCGGCCCCAGCACCACCAGCTCGGCCCGTTCCAGGGCCGCCACCGCCTCGGGCATCGCCGCCACCTCGGGGGGGTCGAGGGCGACCCGGGCCACCCGGCCGCCGGCCTGGCGCAGCCGGCACTCCCCGGCGACCCGGCGACCGTCGTCGAGTTCGGCGACCAGCACCGCCGATTCCGGGGTGCTGGGCCAGACCGCCCCCAACAGCGCCAGCATGCGGTTGGCGCTGCGGATCGCCTCGGCGAAGTCGCCGGTGAGTTCGTAGAGGCTGACCAGGAAGAGGTTCCCGAAGGTGTGGCCGGCGAGCTCGCCGCCCCGGGCGAAGCGGTAGCGCATCAGCTCGGGGGTGCGGGCGGCCGGGGAGAGGGCGGCCATGCAGTCCACCAGGTCGCCGACCGCAGGGACCCCGAAGGCCGCCCGCAGCCGGCCGGTGGAACCGCCGTCGTCGGTGGCGGCGACGACCGCGGTGGTGTGGGCGGTGACCGACTTGAGCCCGGAAAGCAGCCGCCCGAGCCCGGTCCCGCCCCCCAGCGCCACCACCCGGGGGCCGGCCTCCAGCCGCCGGCGGCGGTAGACCAGGGCGGGGACCCGGTCGGGGTCGGTGAGGGCCGAGAGGATGCTC